>Ga0228536_1000378_pt1 | contig 91050 bp, 72 predicted proteins | sample SJ1Smetagenome_FD_168611 | JGI IMG/M metagenome (GOLD analysis project Ga0228536, IMG submission 168611) | Enriched culture of PCE-dechlorinating microbial communities from Ithaca, New York, USA - SJ1.S | ecosystem: Engineered > Modeled > Simulated communities (microbial... > Unclassified...
TACAGGGCCGTCCGATGGCTTGGAAAGGAAAGGGAGTAAGAGAATGAAACCGACGGTAATTGCAGTCCCCATGGGCGACCCCGCAGGGGTGGGGCCGGAAATAGCCCTCAAGGCAATAGCAGATCCGGAAATCTGGGAACACGGAATACCCCTCCTGATCGGAGACTTATCCGTGCTGACGGAGGTAAGCCGCAGGCTCGGCCTTTCAGCGGGGCTTCACGTGGTGGAGAACCCGTCGGCGGTTACGGGATCACCTGACGCCCTCCCTGTGCTCGACCTGAACATGATTCCCGATCTTTCGGTCCTGCAGCCGGGAAAGATATCGGCACTCGCCGGCAAAGCATCTGTAGCCTACATCCGCAGGGCGGTTGATCTCTGCATGTCAGGGATGGCCTCGGGAGTCGCCACGACCCCCATCAACAAGGAGGCGCTGAAGGCAGCCCGGGAACCCTATATCGGTCACACCGAGATGCTGGCCGACATGTCAGGGGCATCAAAAAGCTATACCATGTTTATCGTGGACAGGCTCCGGATCCTTTTCCACAGCAGGCATCTCTCCCTGAAGCAGGCCATCGAAAAGCTCGAGTGCGACGACGTGGTCCATTCGATTGAAACGGCCGCGAAATGCCTCGCCTCCATCGGCCTTCCTGCAGGGACAATAGCTCTCGCAGCCCTGAACCCCCACGCATCGGACGGAGGGCTCTTCGGGGACGAGGAAGCCCGTGTACTTGTTCCCGCAGTGGAAAAGGCAAAGGGAAAGGGAATCAACGTGGTCGGGCCTGTACCCGCCGACAGCGTTTTCTATTTCGGCCTCCAGGGAAAGTACGACGTGGTGGTGTCCCTCTACCACGACCAGGGGCACATTGCTTCCAAGACCTACGATTTCTACCGCACTGTAAGCGTGACATTCGGGCTTCCGTTTATACGCACCTCCGTGGACCACGGAACAGCCTTCGACATTGCCTGGAAGGGGATCGCCAATCCCGTAAGCATGAAAGAGGCCATGCTTGCCTGCTTCCGCATCGCACCGCTTTATAGGCCGTTTTAGACACGGGAGGAACCATCCCTTCTCCTGAACGAATCAAAAAGCGCCCCCGAAGACGGATTTTCTCTCCGTATTCGGGGGCGTTTCAGAATTTCTTCCGGCATTCCGGTCTTCACTCAATCACTTTTTACGGATCATCCTTCACGCTCAGGGCACCGGATCATCTTGCCCGGGTTCAGTATTCCTTTGGGATCGAAAGCCGATTTGACCCTGCTGATGAGATCCATCTGGGCCTGGTCCATCACCCTGCACATGTATTTCTGCCTTTTCAGCCCGATGCCGTGCTCTCCGCTCAGCGTCCCGCCTATCCCTGCTGTGAATTCATAGAGTTCGTCAAGAAGGTCCTCTATGATTTCGTGCCAGTCCGGCCGCTCTTCCGGAAAGAGAATATTCACATGCATATTCCCGTCACCCACGTGGCCGAAATTTGCCTCCTCTACACCGTACTTTTCGCAGAGACGGGTGGTCTCGGCCATAAGCTTCGGGATCTCGCTGGTGGGCACCACCAGGTCTTCCAGGCTGTATTTGGGGTAATAGGCCATTACGGCTTCGGCCAGGCACTTCCGGGCCTTCCAGAGCTTATCCCTCGTCGTCCTGTTGTCGGCCACGAATACCTCGAGCGCCCCGTGGCTCATGCACAGGTCACCTATGCGCTCCATGTCATCGGCCAGAACATCGGGGTCATTCCCCTCGAGCTGGATAATGAGATGGGCGCCCGCATCGTCATAGGGCAGCGCCGTGTTCAGGAAGCGCTCCGCCAGCCTGATGGATTTTCCGTCCATGAACTCGATTGAAGAAGGAATTACTTTTCCCTCGCTCTGGATGAGGGGTGCGAAATCAATGGCGGAGTGTACATCGGGGAACGGGACCAGGAGATCCACCACTTTTCCCGGCAGGGGCAGCAGCTTGAGGATGATCTTCGTGACCACCGCCAGTGTCCCTTCCGATCCGACGATGAGATGGGTAAAGTCGTACCCCGTGGCGTCTTTCCTGCGTTTCCCTCCGAACCATGTCACCGTTCCGTCTGCGAGGACCGCCTCAAGGGCGAGGACAGAATTCCCCGTGGTTCCGTACTTCACCACCTTGTTGCCGCCGGCGTTCTCGGCCACGTTGCCCCCTATGAAGGATGCGTCTCCGCTGCAGGGATCTCCCGCGTACAGCAGGCCTTCCTTCTGGGCCGCCTTTGTTATCTCCGCCGTAACCACGCCCGGCTCAACTGTGATGGTGAGGTTTTTCCTGTCCAGTTCAAGAATCCGGCGCATTTTCTCAAAAGAGAGGACGATCCCGCCCGCAAAGGGGACCGCACCGCCGGATAGCCCAGTCCCGGCTCCCCTTGGCGTGACCGGTATAACATGTTCATTGGCGTACTCCATGACTGCGGCCACATGTTTCGTCGTCTCCGGGAAGACCACGGCCTCCGCGATATAGTCCCTGTCCCAGTAAAAACGGGGAACTTCGTCATAGGAGTAGGCGATCCGCTTCTCCAGGTCGACGGCGACATTCGATCTCCCGAGCATTTCAGCCAGGTCCCGTACCACCTGCTCCGTCACTGGAGAATAGTTCGGGCTCATGCCTTCACCCCCTCTTTTTTGAGACGCTCAATGAGCCTGGGGACTATATCGAAGAGGTCTCCGCAGAGTCCGAGGTCGGCCACCCTGAAAATCGGGGCGTCAGGATCACGGTTTATTGCCACAATGTACCCGGCAGTCTGCATCCCCGCGAGGTGCTGTACCGCACCCGAGATGCCGGCGGCTATATAGACCTTCGGCGCGACCACCTTGCCGGAAAGCCCGACCTGGTGGGGATAGCCAAGCCATTTCGATTCGACGGCGGGCCTGCTTGCACCCACGCCCCCGCCCAGAAGAGAGGCAAGCTCCCCGAGCATCCGGAAGCTTTCAGGGCGCTTCAGCCCCTTGCCTCCTGAAACGACCACGTCCATGTCCTGTATATTCCCCTCCCCTTCGGGGGCATTCTCGAACCCAAGATTCTCCACCAATGACTCGAAGAGGGAGGACGGTATTTCAGGGCGGATCAGTTCCCCTTTCCGAAGGGGATCCTTTTCGGGAGCCCGAAAGGTCCTGGGACGTACAGTTGCCATCTGGGGCCTGTGAACCGGAGTTTTAATAGTGGCCATAACATTGCCGCCGATGGCGGGCCGTGTCTGGAGCAGCAATCCTGTTTCCGGGTCCACGGCAAGGCCGGTGCAGTCGGCGGTAAGTCCCGTCCCAAGCATGGCCGCCAGCGCGGGGAGCGTGGTTCTTCCCGAAGTGGTGGCCCCGGCAAGAACCACCTCGGGTTCTTCCTTCTCGAGAATATGGGCCAGAACCTTCGTCTCCACTTCCTGGTTGTACAATGTCAGAGCAGGATGCTCAACCATTAGTACCCGGTCCGCACCGCTTTCAATGACTGCCTGAGGGGTATCTGTCAATCTGCCGCTCAGAAGGACGGCGGTTACAGAACCTTTCACTGTGCCGGCAAGTTCCCTGGCCTTTCCGGTAAGTTCATATGTTGCTGAATGGATGTGCCCTCCACGGACTTCACCGATGACGAAAAATTTATGCTCCCCGGCCGGGCAGCGGATTTCTCCTGACATCATCCTGCCCTCCTAGAGCACGGCAAGGTCGCGAAGCACCGCGACAAGCCGCTCAATACCCTCTTCTGTCCGTTTTTCATCGAACATCTCCGTTTTCCGTGAAATTGTCGGGTAGGAAATTTTAACCACCCGCGTGGCCGACCCCATGAGCCCCGTCTCCTCAGGAGAAAGCCGTATCCCGTCGATTCCCGCGGACCTGATTTCCGCCCTCCGGGCACGTTTTTTCCCGGCGAGCGTGGGCATTCCGGGTTCATTCAGGGCATGGAGCACGGTCAGGAGACAGGGAAAGGGCAGTTTCTGACGCTGGGTGCCTTCCTCCACCGTCCTGAGCACTTCGATGCCGCCTTCCACGAGAGACAGTCCGCTCACGTACGTGCTGAAGGGGATCCCGAGAATAACAGCCGTCTCCGGCCCGACCTGCCCTGTCTCACCGTCAGTGGCCTTTTCCCCGGCGAGCACAAGATCATAGGGGCCGGAACTCTCCAGGGCTGCGGCGAGCACTTTTGCAGTGGCCCATGTGTCGCTCCCCGCAAAGGCACGGTCCGTGAGGAGAAAACCGGAGTCCGCCCCCATGGAAAGACATTCCCGAAGAGCCTCGTCCGCTTTCCGGGGGCCCATGGCAAGAACTGTCACCTCGCCAGCTTCCCCTGCAAGGGATCTCAAATCGAGTGCGGCCTGCAGGGCGTTCAGGTCGAGAGGATTGACGATCGCTCCCATTCCCTCCCGGACCATGGTCCCCGTCTCCGGGTCCATGCGCACGTCGTCGGAATCGGGAACCTGCTTGATCAGAACTGCGATCTTCACGAAATATAACCTCCTGTCGAAAAATTCCGCCGCAGGGGGAAAACATGTTCCGGAAAGAAAAATTGAAGAATCTCCCGGGGCTGCTCCCCTGTTCAGTTATTTCGTTATTGCTTTTCCCGGGCGGACCCTGTTGGACACTGAAAGGGTGTACTCCCCCGCAAGCTCCAGGTCTTTCTCCAGGTCAAAAACCAGGTCCACGCCGTCCATCAGCAGCGCCTTGCACTCGTCAACGGCTATCCGCTCGAAGGTGAGAACATAGTGGGGAATTTTCCCCGGTCCTTCCTCGTCCTTAACCACCCGAACGGTGAAGGACGACTTGTCAGTGCATCCTCCCGACGCCACATTCACCACGACGGTTCCGTCTTTCACCGTGAGGCTTCCGAGGACGGCCTCACCGAGCTGTCTCTGCCCGTCGGGAAAAGAGAACCCAAAGCAGGTTCCCGCAAGGATAAGGATCATGGCAAGCGCAAGGATCGATCGTTTCATCTTCTCTTCCTCCTCGTATAACCAACTCGTATAATCAGCTTGCGGTGGAAAAAAGTGAAGGGAAGCAGGTCACCGCATACACCTGCGTCCTGAGAACATGGGACAATTGTTCCGTGCAGGCAGGGGCGCTGTCTTCCTCCTGCCGGATGCCGAATGAACCGGGGTTTTCCGGCTCACCATTTTTCCTCCAGAATTTCGGTCCGTTTTTTCCCGTACTCTTCTTCTGAAACAAGGTGGTCCCGCCGAAGTTCCTCAAGCTCTCTCAGCCTGGAAGAAGGGGAATCCTCATCCTCAAGGGAAAAATCCAGGGCAAACGTTCCCTCCTTCAGCTCCTTCATGGCCCTCCTTCCGCGGCAGAAGAGAAAGCCGCACCCCACTGTCCAGACAAGGCCGAAAAATAGGGCGAAGAGCTTCGCTTCCCCTTCGGCAGTCCAGGCAAAGAAGGCGCCTGCGGGCAGAAAGAGGAGTGCCAGGACTGTCTGGGCCAGGACAGCAGTTCTCATGCCCTTCGGAGGATTCAGCTTCATCTTCTTTTCCGCCATGCAGATCTCCTCTTTTCCGTAATGGTACAGGCAGGGAATACGGCGACCATGTCATGGCGAAACTATATCACAGGGAAAAGAACCAGCACAGGGTAAAAAATATGAAAGCGGTTCCTGCGGGTCTGGCGTCGGCACATCCTCGGGAACCGCTTTTTTATGACGGGAAGCCGCCGATTTCCCTCCGCAGGAGGGCCTTCCCCTCACGAAGACAGTCAGCGACAGAATAGACGAGCATTATTAATGATGAAACAGGCATGCAGGAGTACAGGAGCGATTTCGGAATTTGAAAAACCGTGGTCAGCTCCGTGGAACGAAGGGTCAGGCTCAGGGAATACCGAAAGAAGACGGCCATGAAAGCTGTCCCGAGAATGGCTACCAGCAGCCGGTAGGCGCTCCTGGCACGATGGTTCCTGATCCTCGGGGAAATCCAGTCTCCAACGCAGAAATGTCCCTTCTCCGACCAAAGGGATGCCGAGCCGTAAAAGATCATGGCGGCGAAGCACATCTCCACGATCTCATCGAACCAGTGCATGGAGACGATCGGTATGATGCCCCGGACTGTCTCCGCGGTCCCGGTGAATCCTCTTTCCGAGAGGACGGTGGCAAGGTCGTTGGTGAGCCTCAGGGCCACGTTGGTGGCCAGAAGGAGGGCCAGCACAAAAAACAGCACGATTACGAGCGTGCGGAGCAGACGCCGGGTCAGGAGGTCGGCGGAGCGGAAAAAGCCTGCCATGTCACATTCCTCCCATCATCAGCCGGGGCAGGAAAAGAGAGATGCCCGGCACGAAGGCAATGAGCAGGGTGACCGCAAAAATCACCGCCAGGTAGGGCAATACCTCGCGGGAGAGAGGGATAATGCCCACCTTTGCGAAGTTGTCCACTGCAAAGAGGCACATGCCCACCGGGGGGGTCAGGTTGCCGATCATAATGAGCAGGGTCATCACCACGCCGAAATTGACGAGATCGATATTAAACATTTTTGCCACGGGCATGAAGATGGGAAGGGTAATGAGAAAGATGGCGTTGCCCTCGATAAAACAGCCAAGTATGAGGACTACAGCCATCACTATGAGAAGCACGTGTGCCTGGCTTGCGCCCATGGCAACCAGGCCGGCTATGATCCTGTCGGGAATCTTCTGGTGGATGATCAGCCATCCGAAGAAATTGGCCGCCGCTATGATGAAGAGCAGGCTTACCGACTGTTGGAGCGACGCGAAAAGGATACCCGGAAGGTCACGAAGTTTCAGGTCCCTGTATGCGAACCCGAGGACAGCTGCATAGATACACACCACCACCGATGCCTCCGTGGGGGTGAAAAAGCCGGTCATGATGCCTCCGATGATTATCACCGGAGCCATCAGGGCCCAGAAAGCCCCCCGGAAACTTGCCCAGGCTTCCCTGGCAGGTGTTCTGCAGGCGGAACAGGGATAGTTCCTCCTCTTTGCCAGGACAACAAGGGCGGCCATCATGCCGAGACTCATGATAATGCCGGGGAGGAATCCCGCCATGAAGAGCCGGGCCACGGAGACCCCCGTGATGGCACCGTACAGGACGAATGGGATGCTCGGCGGGATCACGGGCCCTATCACCGAAGAAGCGGCCACCAGCGATGCTGAGACAACGGGGTCGTATCCGTCGTCCACCATGGCCTTGTGCTCGATCTGGCCCAGTCCCGCGGCGTCTGCTATGGCTGATCCCGACATCCCGGAGAAAATGACGCTCGCGATGATATTCACCTGGCCGAGGCCTCCGGGAACGTGACCCACCATGGCGCCCGCGAACCGGAAGATCCGTCTCGTAATGCCCCCGGTATTCATAAGATTCCCGGCGAGGATGAAGAACGGAATGGCCAGGAGTGTGAAACCCGTGGTGCCGAAGTACATCCTGTGTGGCAGCATGGCAAGGAAATTGCCCTGTCCGAGGACGGTGAAGAAGATCACCGATGTAAGTCCTATCGCCACGACGACCGGAACATTTATCGCCAAAAGGCCGATAAGGACGGCAAAAATGTACAGGGTCAGCATGAAGGAACCTCCAGTCTGGACGGTCCGGAACAACAGGGAATACCCGGGCGCCTGATATGGCGCCCGGTCCGCTGCCTGATACCGCCGTTATTTCGCTGTTGCCTTGGCCATCTCCATCCACTTGTCGAAGTTTTCCTCGCCTATGTTCTTCCTGATCTTCTCATAGGCGGGCCCCATCTTTGCCTGGAAAAGAGAGAGATCGGGCGTATCGATCCGGATCCCCTTTGCCTTCATATCGGCTATCTGGTCCTGCTCCTGCTTCCGGACGAGATCCCTCATGAGCAGGCGGGACTTGTCAGACTCCTCGATTATGATCTTCCGCTGCTCATCTGTAAGGGAGTCGAACACTTTTTTGGAAACCACGTGAGTCATTGAGCTGTAGAGATAATTCACGATGGAGATGTATTTCTGAGATTCGTACAGCTTCAGGTCGTAGATGACGCCGATGGGGTTCTCCTGGCCGTCCACCACTCCCTGGCGCATGGCCATGACGAGCTCTCCGAAAGCGATAGTCTGCACGTTGCCCCCCAGGGCTTCGATGGCAGCCTGGTAGGCCATGGCCGGCGGGGTGCGGATCTTCAGGCCCTTCACGTCGTCCGGGGAAAGGACGGGGCGCTTGGAGTTGGTGATCTGCCGGAATCCCCATTCCCAGCTGTTGATGTACACAAGACCGATTTTCTCAAGCTCGGGGGCGGCCCATTCCTTGAAGGGACCGTCGAGGATCCTGTCCGCATGCTCGTACCCCTGCATGGAGAAGGGAATGGCCACAGAGTCGAAGAGCTTCACGTGTTTCGCTATCTGATCCTGGCCGGAAAGGCTCATGTCGATAACGCCCATGATGACCTGTTCCAGCACTTCGGGAGGACTTCCGAGAGCGTTGTTCGGATAGACAATGATCTTGACCTCTCCGTTCGTCCTCTTTTCCACGTTCTCCGCAAACTGTGCGGCGGCAATTGTGGCAGGGTGATTCTCAGGACCGAAATGACCGAGCTTCAGTTCCACTGCACCCCACGCAGCCGGGATCAAAAGGAGCCCCAGCATAAGGAACACCGCAAGAACAGCACATCTCTGTTTCACGAAAACCCCCTCCTTCAGGTGATGAATCGCGGCTCCAGCGCCGCGTTGAAGCCATTATCAGCGGACCATGGAAAAATTCTGCCCGGGAAACACTATCGTTCCATTGATTGAAACGCTATTTCAATTACTTCCGTTTAATTTTCTTGAAAGTGCCCTGATTTGTCAATACCCTGGGGATTTTATTGTTACGAGACAGTGATAATGTCATACCTGAAACGGGACAGGGAGAGGCTTAAAGTACTTTTCCCCTGATCCGGGGCGGCGAGAAAAGAGAGAGGAAAGAGAGTCCTTGATTTCCTTATGAAAGGATGATAGGGTGTATTCCACATTATCAGCAGCACCAACTTACAGTGGACGAGGTGACCTCCCTTATGCTGGGAAAGATCAAGGAACTTGCGGCAACATCTAAATGCGAAACTGCGGCATTGCGGCATCATTTCCACCAGAATCCCGAAATTGCCTGGGAAGAAGTGGAGACGACGAAGAAAGTCATAGAAGTCCTTGAGGAATTGGGATTTTCTATTGTAAAGAAAGGCTTCGGCGGCACGGAATGCGGAGTTGTGGCGGACTTGAGGGGCGGAAAACCCGGGAAGTGCGTCGCCCTTCGGGGAGACATGGACGCGCTCCCTCTCGTGGAAGATAACGACGTCCCGTACAAGTCCCAAAAAGCATCCGCAATGCACGGATGCGGCCATGACGCCCATACCGCAATGCTTCTCGGGGCCGCGAGGGTCTTGTCGGAGATAAAGGACGAAATTCCGGGGACGGTTCGGCTCCTCTTTCAGCCCGCGGAGGAAAGCGGCTTGAAGTCAGGGGCAAAGGCCATGGTTGAGGAAGGAGCCCTTGAAGGAGTAGACGCAGTGGCAGGTATCCATACATGGGCTTCAGCCCCCACAGGGACGATCCTGTACCGCTTCGGACCCATCATGGCCGCCGCAGACGGCTGGTACCTGACACTCAAGGGAAAAGGGGGACACGGTTCAACCCCCGAGCTCTGCATCGACCCCACCATCACCGCAGCGAACATCGTGCTGAACCTCCAGGCCATCGTGGGGCGGGAAGTGAGCGCAAAGGAAACCGTTGTGGTGAGCACGGGAACGGTCAAGGCAGGAATTTCCGTCTTCAATATAATTCCTGATACCGTGGAAATGAACGGAACCGTGAGATCCTTCAACCCGGCAGTCCAGGACCACGTGGAATCAGCAATGCGAAGAGTGATAGCAGGGGCCTGCCAGATCGGAAGGTGCACGTTCGAGCTGGATTACAAACGCTTCATCCCTGCCACCATCAACAATCATGATGCGACCGCCGTTGCGAAGGAAGTATTCGACGCGGTGGCAGGTCCGGAAAACGCGAAAGAGACACCTCTCATCATGGGATCGGAGGACTTCAGCTACTTCCAGCAGAAGGTTCCCGGCACATACTTCCTCCTCGGAACAGGCAACCCGGAGAAGGGAACGGATAATCCCCACCACAGTCCGAAGTTCAACGTGGACGATGATGCTCTTCCCCTGGGAGTGGCAGCCCTTGCCGGTTTCGCATGGAACTGGCTCTCGAAGAACAGCTGATCAGTCACCGAAGAAAACCGCAGATAAAAAACGGGGGAAGGCCCGCGGGCCTTCCCCCGTTTTTTATCTGTTTTTCAGTCGAGGGCTCCTATGGCCTCCTCCACCGCCTTCACTACGGCACCCCGGACCACCAGCGCCTCCACCCTCTCCATGAGGGGGTGAAGAAACTCATCGTGCTTCAGGTAGGGAACGGCGCCCCGAACGCAGTCGTGGGCCGCCGTGGTACCGGCTCCCGGTTTCAGGAGACGGCTGAAGTCCAGGGCCTGGGAGCCTGCCAGCAGCTCGATGGCGATCACCTTGCGGACGTTGTCGAGGATCGAGAGTCCCTTACGGGCCGAATAGGCGCCCATGGAGACGTGGTCCTCCTGGTTCGCCGAGGTGGGAATGGAATCCACTGAAGACGGGTGGGCAAGCACCTTGTTCTCCGACACCAGGGCTGCCGACGTGTACTGGGCGATCATGAATCCGCTGTTCAGTCCGCTGTTCTCCACGAGAAACGGGGGCAGCCCCGAGAGGCTCGTGTCCACAAGCCTGGCCTGCCTCCGCTCCGAGATGCTCGCCAGTTCCGCCACGGCAATGCCGAAGAAATCCATGGCCAGTGCGAGAGGCTGGCCGTGGAAGTTCCCCCCGCTGATGGCCACGCCGTCGTCGGGGAAAATGATCGGGTTGTCGGTGACCGAGTTGATTTCCACCTCGAGCGTCCGCCTCACATATCCGAGCGCATCCCGAGTCGCGCCGTGGACCTGGGGGACGCAGCGGAGGGAATAGGCGTCCTGCACTTTTCCTGAACGGTGCTTTTCAAGGATCTCGCTTCCCTCTATGAGCCTTCGTATGTTCCGGGCCACCGCTCCCTGCCCTGAATGGGGCCGGAGGGCGTGAGTCCGTTCGTCGAAGGCGAAGGGTACACCGTGCAGCGCCTCGATGGAAAGGGCCGCAGAAATATCCGCAGTCTTTGCCAGGCATTCCGCGTCATGCAGGGCAATCACCGCCATCGCTCCCATGGCAGCAGTCCCGTTGTTGAGGGCAAGCCCTTCCTTGGCGCCAAGCTGCACGGGAACGAGCCCTGCCGTCTGAAGCGCCCTTGCGGAAGCCATCTTCCGTCCCCTGTACCGGACCGTCCCATGACCGATGAGGGGAAGAGCAAGATGAGACAGGGGACAGAGATCACCGCTGGCTCCTACGGATCCCTGGCAGGGAACCACGGGATGGATGCCGAGGTTCAGAAACGCTGCGAACTGGTTCAGAACAGCGATGCTGACTCCGGAATGTCCGCGGACCAGGCTGTTCATCCTGAGCAGCATCATGGCCCGGGTGATGTCCTCGGGGAAAGGCTCTCCCACTCCGCAGGCATGGCTTTTCAGCAGGTTCTCCTGGAGCAGCCGCCGGTCTTTTCTCGATATATTCACGGACGCAAGGTCCCCGAACCCGGTGGTTATGCCGTAGACCACGTCATCGGAATTCTCCCAGTGCTTTACCGCAGCCGACGAGGCCTCCACCCTCCGGACAGCGTCGCCGTCAAGTTCCACTGAATAGCCGTTCCTCGCGACGTTGATGACATCGTCAATGGTCAGCGACATTCCATCAAGCCGGACCACATTGGTTTTGTCCCCCGGTTTCACCACACGCGCTCTCCTTTCTTGAACACCTCTTCCACTGCCGGGACTCCCGCATGATAGGCAAGAATGGCCGGGGTTTCCCCGTCAAGGACCAGGAAATCCGCCTGCTTGCCCGGTTCCAGGGTACCGCAGACAGCGCCCATGCCCACGGCGCAGGCGCTGTTCCGTGTGGCAGCGGTCAGGGCTTCCTCCACCGTGAGCCCCATGGCCATGACCGCCAGCCCGAAGACAAAGGGCATTGATTCCGTGAAGGACGATCCCGGGTTGCAGTCGGTGGCAAGGGCTACAGGGACACCCCGCTCTATCATCGTACGGGCCCTCGCATAGGGTTTTCTCAGGCTGTAGGCCGTTGCGGGAAGGAGGATCGCCGTCGTCCCGCTTTTCGCCAGAGCAGCTATCCCTTCATCGCTCGCGGCGAGAAGGTGTTCCGCCGAGACGGCTCTCATTCGGGCGGCCAGTGCCGCGCCGCCTGTGTCGTGAACCTCGTCGGCGTGGACCTTGAGCCCCAGGCCCCTCCGGGATGCCTCCGACAGGATCCGCTCCGTCTGCGGCACGGAAAAAACCCCTTCCTCGCAGAATACGTCGCAGAACCTGGCGATCCCCTGCCGCTCCACTGCGGGAAGCATTTCCTCCACTATCAGATCCACGAAGCCGTCTCCGTTCCCCCTGTACAATTCGGGAACGGCGTGGGCTCCCATAAAGGTCGGGACAACGTCCAGAGGAGATTCCCTTCCAACCCTCCGGATAACGGAAAGCATGCGGAGCTCGCTTTCCGTGTCCAGGCCGTAGCCGCTTTTCATTTCCACAGCAGTGGTCCCCATGGAAAGGGCGGAAAGGGCAAGGGACAGGGTATGCTCGAACAATTCGTCGTCGGAAGCCTCCCTCACGCTGCGCACCGATGAGAGGATCCCTCCCCCTTTCTGAAGAATTTCAAGATAGGGGGTCCCTGCGAGCCGGAGGGAGAATTCCTCCTCCCTGCGCCGGGCAAAACACATGTGAGTATGGGGATCCACGAAGCCGGGGATGACGCACCGTCCGCCGCAGTCGATCTCTTCGTCCGCATCCGCCGTATTTGCAGAAACAAGTATCTCTTCCTCCGGCCCCACTGCCTCGATTTTTCCGCCGCGGATCACCATCGCCCCGTTCGGGAAAAAACGGATCTCCCCCTGGTCTTTCCCCGCTGCGGGAGAGGTTCCTTCCGATGTGTATATCCGTGCGTTCCGCACTATTTTCACTGTCATTCCATCATGCCTCCGCTTCCCAGAAGTTTCAGCTCCAGCACCTGGTCGGGGTCGAAATCCTTCACCTGGAGGTAGTATGCAGCGCTGTCCAGAAGAGCCTGGGCGGGGATCATGCCGTAAATTTCCGTCTCCACCACCTCCACGCCCCAGCGCCGGGCCTCCATGCGGATAAGCTCCAGCACCCTGTAGAGGGCATTCTTCTGGTAGTCCACGATGTTCATGCTCACCTGGGTCATGCCCCGCTCGGAGAGGGCCACGCCCATGCCCTTCACATGGCAGAACCCTCCGCTCGACGCCCGGACGAATGTGCCGATCTTTTTCGCGATCTCCTCGTCCGCCGTGTTGAGGTTCACGTTGAAGGCCACCAGGAACTGCCGTGCCCCAACCACCGTGGCCCCCGCCGTGGGATGAAGAGCCGGCCCCCCCACGTCAGGGTTCCGCTCAGGCTTCACCGACTCCATCTTGAGCGTCTCGTACTGCCCCTTCCGTATTATCTCCAGGCGCTTCCGTTCAGGGCGCTTCGCAGATTCCTCGTAGAAGTAGACGGGGATGCCCAGTTCACTGAAGTAGCGCTCGCCGAAAGAATGGGAAAGAGAAACGCATTCCTCCATGGAGATGCCCCGGATGGGCGTGAAGGGGATCACGTCCACGGCGCCTATCCGGGGGTGAGCCCCCTGGTGGCTGTTCATGTCGATCGCCGCTGCGGCCGTTTTCGCGGCTCCGACCAGCGCATCGGATACCGGTTCCGGATCCCCCGCCAGGCTCACCACGAGCCTGTTGTGGTCGGCGTCCGCCCTGTAGTCGAGGAGAGAACAGCCCTTTACCCCCCTGAAGTTGTCCACTATGGACTCTATGACGTCCTGACGCCTGCCCTCGCTGAAATTGGGTACGCACTCGATAAGTTTTCCTGCCATTGAAATGACCTCCTGCTCCGGTGATGATAAGCTTACGGAGAGCATTATAACATTGAATTTTGTACAACCTGAAGGGTGAAAGCGAAGACCACAAAAAAAACGGGTAGCCGACACAGTTCCAGAGGATGCCGCGTCAATCAGGCACTATAAATAATGTAATATTTAATATTATTGTTATTTGCTCAAAAAAAGCGATATAATGGGGCATGTCGGAGGAAAAAGCAAAACAGCGATTGACTTCGGCGCAGCCGGAAATCCGCCTGGCGCCTTCCCTGGCCGGTTCGGCAGCCGCTGCATCCCCAGGCTGGCAAGAAAAACGTGACACGGAAATACTGCTGAAAATCAACGCCGCTGTGGACCGGAATACCTGCGGCATTCTGGAACTCCAGCCCCAAAGAAGGAAGGACGGCCATGACCGACAACAAAAAAGAGCAGGAACGGGCGGAACTGCACCGCACTATATGGAACATCGCCAACGACCTTCGGGGCAGCGTGGACGGATGGGACTTCAAGCAGTATGTCCTCGGCATGCTGTTTTACCGGTACATATCGGAAAACCTCACGAACTACATAAACCGCAGCGAACAGGAAGCCGGAAAAGAGAGTTTTGATTATGCAAAGCTGACCGACGACGAAGCGGAAGAGGGCCGGGAAGACCTGGTCCAGACCAGGGGCTTCTTCATCCTGCCGGGCGAACTGTTCCTGAACGTACGGAAAAGAGCGGCGGCGGACGAAAACCTCAACGAGACCCTGGAAAAAGCGTTCCGGAGCATCGAAGCTTCAGCCCAGGGCGGCCCCAGTGAAGACAACTTTCGGGGGCTCTTCGACGACATCGACGTGAACAGCAACAAGCTCGGCCCCACGGTCGCAAAGAGAAACGAAAAGCTCGTCAAGCTCCTGAACGGCGTGGGCGACATGAAGCTCGGCGACTACAGGGACAACACCATTGACGCCTTCGGCGACGCCTACGAGTTCCTGATGGGCATGTACGCCTCCAACGCAGGGAAGAGCGGCGGCGAGTATTACACCCCCCAGGAGGTCAGCGAACTCCTCACCCGCATCACCCTCACGGGGAAAACCGAAGTGAACAAGGTGTACGACCCCGCCTGCGGCTCCGGTTCCCTGCTGCTGAAATTTGCGAAAATCCTCGGCAGAGAAAACGTCCGCCTCGGCTTCTTCGGCCAGGAGATCAACATCACCACCTATAACCTCTGCCGCATCAACATGTTCCTCCATGACATCGACTGCGACAAGTTCGATATAGGGCACGGCGATACGCTGACCGACCCGCTCCACTGGGACGACGAACCCTTCGAGGCCATCGTCTCCAATCCCCCCTACTCCATCAAGTGGGACGGAGACGCCAACCCCCTCCTGATCAACGACCCGAGGTTTTCCCCCGCGGGGGTGCTCGCCCCCAAGTCAAAGGCGGACCTCGCCTTCATCATGCACAGCCTTGCCTGGCTTGCCACCAGCGGCACGGCGGCCATCGTCTGCTTTCCGGGCGTCATGTACCGGGGCGGCGCGGAGCAGAAGATCCGCAGATACCTCATCGACAACAACTACATCGACTGCGTGATCCAGCTTCCCGACAACCTGTTTTTCGGCACCAGCATCGCCACCTGCATCATGGTGCTGAAAAAGTCCAAGGCCGAAAACAGCACCCTGTTCATCGACGCCTCCAGGGAGTGCGTCAAGGTAACCAACAACAACAAGCTCACCCCAAACAACATCGCGAAAATAGTCGAGGCCTATACCGAAAAAACCGGTCGGGAATTTTTTGCCGCCCTCGTCCCCAACGCCCGCATCGCCGATCAGGACTACAACCTGTCCGTGTCCACCTACGTGGAGCAGCGGGACACCCGGGAAGCCGTCGACATCACCGCCCTCAATGGGGAGATCGAAGAAATCGTGGCCCGGGAGCAGGTGCTGCGGGACGAGATCGCCAGGATCATCGCGGAGATCGGGGCGGGAACATGACCAGGGACTTTCAGTTTTTGGTCTATCGTTCCGCCAACGAGGATGTCTCCGTAAACGCCGTCATAAAGGACGAGACTGTCTGGCTGACTCAAAAGGGCATGGCGGCGTTGTTCGGTGTCAATATTCCCGCTGTGTCAAAGCATTTACAGAACATTTACGAAGAGGGCGAATTACGCAGAGAGGCAACTGTTTCCAAAATGGAAATAGTTCAAACCGAGGGTGAAAGAACGGTCAGGCGTACAGTCGATCTGTATAACCTTGACGCCATCATTTCTGCGGGATACCGTGTGAGCTCTGCGCGGGCGACCCATTTCCGCATCTGGGCAACCGGGGTGCTGAAAGAGTTCATGATAAAAGGGTTCGCCCTCGATGACGAACGGCTGAAACAGGGGAAAACAGCCTTTGGAAAAGACTATTTCAGAGAACTCCTGGAGCGGGTCCGGTCCATCCGTGCCAGTGAACGGAGGATCTGGCAGCAGATCACCGATATTTTCGCCGAGTGCAGTATCGACTATAACAGGAATTCCCCGGTAACGCAGGACTTCTACGCCATGGTACAGAACACGTTTCATTATGCGATCACGGGACAAACCGCCGCAGAGATCGTTTATTCCGGGGCCGACCGAAATAAGGAAAACATGGGACTGTCCACATGGAAACATGCCCCCGGGGGCCGCATCCTGAAATCGGATGTCACCGCCGCAAAAAACTACCTGAACGAGAAGCAGATCCGGCAGCTGGAAAGGACCGTCACCGGCTATTTTGACTACATAGAGGACCTGATCGAACGGGAAAACACCTTCACCATGGAGGAATTCGCCGCAAGCATCAACGAATTTCTGGCGTTCAGGAAATATGAAATCCTGAAGGATAAAGGGACTGTTTCAAAACAGCTGGCCGCCTCAAAGGCGGAGAGAGAATACGAGTCATTCAACAAGACCCAAAAGATCATTTCCGATTTCGACAAGGAAGTGAAGCGGCTCCTTGAGAAGGGGGGCGAAACGGATGAGTAAACTGGACGAACTGATCGCGGAGCTTTGCCCGGATGGGGTGGAGTACGCAAAATTTGAGGATTATTGTCAATATATCAGAGGTATCGTTTATAACAAAACACAAGAAGTTAATTCAGATGAATTTTCTGCTTGGCAAGTGCTACGGGCAAATAACATCACGCTATCATCAAACACGCTAAACTACGATGATATGAAATTTATCTCACGAGAAGTTAAAGTACGAGAGGATCAAAAGCTCAAGAAAGGAGATATCCTTATTTGTGCTGGTAGTGGGAGCAAGAATCATATCGGAAAAGTAGCCTATGTTTCACAGGATTTGGAATATACGTTCGGCGGCTTTATGGCTGTTATTAGGTGTAAAAAGGAATTAGAAAACCGTTTTCTGTTTCATATTTTGACGAGTGGAGCCTTCAGTCATCATTTAGAAACGGCATTGAACAGCTCAACAATCAACAACCTAAATTCTTCAGTAATGAGCAGTTTTTGCATCCCCCTCCCGCCGTTGCCTGTGCAGCGTGAAATTGTCCGCATTCTGGACAATTTCACCGAGCTTGCAGCGGAGCTTGCAGCGGAGCTTGCAGCGGAGCTTGCAGCGCGGAAAAAGCAATATGATCATTACCGCAATGTTTTGTTATCCTTCAATAACGACGTACCCTCAAGTACCTTAGGGGAAATTTCAATTAAGACCTACTCAGGTGGTACACCACTGGCAAATCATGCCGATTATTATGGTGGAGAGATTCCTTGGCTTCGTACCCAAGAGGTGCGTTTTGTGGATATTTTTGACACTGAAATGCGAATCACGCCTGCGGCGTTAAAAAATTCAGCGGCGAAATGGATACCGGAAAACTGTGTGATTATTGCCATTTCGGGAGCAACTGCAGGACGATCAGCTATAAATAAGATTCCCTTGACTACCAACCAACACTGTTGTTGTTTGGAGATTCACCCTGAAAAAGCAAACTATCGTTATGTATTTCATTGGGTCAGCAGTCAGTATCAAAAACTGAAAGCGCTCGGGCAAGGAGCACGATCAGACTTAAATTCAGGCATCATAAAAAGTTTTCCTATCCCCGTCCCTCCCCTCGAAGAGCAGGCCCGCATCGTCTCCATCCTCGACCGCTTTGACGCCCTCTGCAACGACCTTTCCAGCGGCCTGCCCGCCGAGATCGAAGCCCGGCGCAAGCAGTACGAGTATTACCGGGACAGGCTGCTGGCGTTCAGGGAGAAGACTCCATGAGCCGCTACAACATCGTGGCGGAGACGGCGGAATACACCGTCGTCTCGGAATATCGGCCCGAAACCAGGGTAGGCTCGGGTTACCAGAGCGAGGCCGACCTCGAGAGCAGTTTTATTGATCTGCTCCGGACCCAGGGGTACGAGTACCTTCCCCTTCACGATGAAGCCTCCCTGATCGCCAACCTGAGAAAGCAGCTCGATCAGCTCAACGGCTTCGCCTTCTCCGACGGCGAGTGGGGCCGTTTCTTTCCGGAGTGCATCGCAAACAGCAACGAGGGCATCGTGGAAAAAACCCGGAAGATACAGGAAGACCACGTGCAGATCCTGCGCCGTGACGACGGCTCCACCAAGAACATCCGGCTCATCGACAAGAAGAACGTCCACAACAACCGCCTGCAGGTCATCAACCAGTATGAAGAATCAGGAGGGGCTCACGGGGCCAGGTATGACGTGACCATACTGGTGAACGGCCTGCCGCTGGTCCACGCGGAACTGAAACGAAGGGGCGTGGCCATCCGGGAGGCCTTCAACCAGATCAAACGCTACCAGCGGGACAGCTTCTGGGCGGCAAGCGGCCTGTTCGAGTACGTGCAGATATTCATCATCTCCAACGGCACCTCCACCAAGTACTACTCCAACACCACCCGGGCGAGCCACGTCAGGGAAAACGCCGAAAGCGAGCGCAGGAAAAGCAAAAAGACCAGCAACAGTTTCGAGTTCACCTCCTACTGGGCGGACGGGAACAACAGGGCAATCGCCGAGCTGGCGGACTTCACCAAAACGTTCCTGGCGAAACACACCCTGCTGAACGTGCTGACCAAATACTGCGTGTTCACGTCCGAAGACCTGCTGCTCGTCCTGCGCCCCTACCAGATCGCAGCCACGGAGCGCATCCTTTCCCGGATAGAGATTTCCTCCAACTACAAGAAAACGGGCACCATCGAGGCGGGAGGGTACATCTGGCACACCACGGGCAGCGGCAAGACGCTGACGTCGTTCAAGACGGCCCGGATCGCCTCGGCGCTGCCCTACATCGACAAGGTCCTTTTCGTGGTGGACAGAAAAGACCTGGACTACCAGACCATGAAGGAGTACGACCGTTTCCGGAAGGGGTCCGCCGACAGCAACACCTCCACGAGGGTACTGCAAAGGCAGCTGGAAGACAGTACCTCGCGAATCATCATCACGACTATTCAGAAGCTGGACGTCTTCGTGTCGAAGAACAAAGGGCACGAGGTCTTCAGAAAACACGTGGTCCTCATCTTCGACGAGTGCCACCGTTCCCAGTTCGGCGACATGCACGCCAAGATCGTGAAGTCGTTCAGGAACTACCACCTGTTCGGCTTTACGGGCACACCCATCTTCGCGGCCAATGCCGGAAGCGGAGGAAACCCCCTGCTCAGGACCACGCCCCAGGCCTTCGGGGACAAGCTGCACACCTATACTATCGTGGATGCCATCAATGACGGGAACGTGCTGCCCTTCCGCATCGACTACATCAATACGGTGAAGATGAAGGACGGCGTGAAGGATAAAAACGTACAGGCCATCGACACGGAAAAGGCCCTCGCCGACCCGGACCGCATCCGGGAAGTGGTGAACTACATCCTCGACCATTTCGACCAGAAGACCAAGCGCGGCAGCTTCTATTCCCTGCAGGGGCAGCGGGTGTCGGGCTTCAACTCCCTTCTGGCCGTCAGTTCCATCCCTGCCGCCATGAAGTACTACACAGAGCTGAAGAAGCAGCTTTCCGAGCGGGGGCGCACGCTGAACATCGCCGTCATTTTCAGCTACAGCGCCAACGAGGCCGATCCCGAGGATGGTGTTCCCGACGAGGGTTTCGACACGGAGAGCCTCGACTTGACCTCCCGGGATTTTCTCGAGTCGGCAATCGCCGATTACAATGCCGATTTCAGCGTCAATTTCGATACGTCCTCCGAGAAGTTCCAGAATTACTACAAGGACCTGTCCATTCGCATGAAACGGCGGGAAGTGGATCTCCTGGTGGTGGTCAACATGTTCCTGACCGGTTTCGACGCCACGACGCTCAATACCCTGTGGGTGGACAAAAACCTCCGGCAGCACGGGCTGATCCAGGCCTTTTCCCGAACGAACCGGATCCTCAACTCCGTCAAGACCTTCGGCAACATCGTCTGCTTCCGGGACCTGCAGCAGGAGACGGACGAGGCCATCGCCCTGTTCGGGGACAAGGACGCGGGCAGCATCGTTCTGCTGAAGAACTACGAGGCCTACTATTACGGCTACGACGAGAAGGGCACGCACCATCCGGGATACAGCGAGCTGATCGAAGAGCTGGAGGAGCGGTTCCCCCTGGGAGAGACAATCACCGGAGAGCAGAACCAAAAGGACTTCATCAGCCTGTTCGGGGACGTACTGCGCCTTCGGAATATCCTGACAGCCTTCGACGGGTTTTCAGGCGCCGAGATCCTGTCGGTCCGCGATTTTCAGGATTACCAGAGCGTCTATATCGACCTGTACCAGGAGCTTGCGAAAGACAGGCATGCCGACAGGGAAAAGATAAACGACGACATCGTCTTTGAAATCGAGCTGATACGGCAGATCGAGATCAACATCGACTACATCCTCATGCTCGTGGCAAAGTACCATGAATCCAACTGCGAGGACAAGAGCATACTGGTCTCCATCACCAAGGCGGTCAACTCCAGCATCCAGCTCCGCAGCAAGAGGGAGCTGATCGAGCACTTCATCGGGACCGTCAATGCCTCCACCAATGTCGATGAAGACTGGCGGAAGTTCGTCCGGGAGCAGAAGGAAACCGACCTCGACGCCATCATCGGCGAAGAAAAACTGAAGGAGGAAGAAACACGGAAATTCCTGAACAATTCGTTCCGGGACGGAACGCTGAAAACCACCGGTACGGACATCGACAAGATCCTGCCCCCGGCCTCGCGCTTCGGGGGCGGAAACAGGGCCGCCAAAAAGCAGAGCGTCATCGCCAGGCTCATGCAGTTTTTCGAAAAGTATTTCGGGCTGGTGTAAAAACCGCAGTTGATAGAAAAAAGCCCGGCCGCGGCAGGCACAAAGGCCTGAATGCGGCGGGGCTCCTGTTTTCTCTGTTGGAAACCGGTACTTCGCTTCTTAAGGAAACGCTTCTTTCGGGGCTTCCGGCATTTTTCGGGTTTAGAGGGCTTCTTTCAGCGCTTCCCCGAGGCGGCCGATCCCCTCAACGATCCGCTCCGGCGGCATGTTCGAGTAGTTGAGGCGCATGGTGTTCTCGTGGCCGCCGTTGGGGTAGAAGGCTCCGCCGGGAACGAAGGCCACCTTTTTCTCCAGGGCTTTCATGAAGAGATCCCTTCCGCTGACCTTTTCGGGCATCTCGGCCCAGGTGAAGAGACCGCCCTCGGGCCTTGTGAACGTCACTTCGGAGGGGAATGCTTCGTCCATGGTCCGGATCATGACGTCCCGCCGCTCACGGTAGACCGAGACAAGCGTGCGGACATGCTCCTCGATGTCGTTCTCCGACAGGTAGGCGTCGATCTCGTACTGGCTGAGGGTGGAGGTGTGGAGGTCAGCGGCCTGCTTGAGGTTGCAGAAGCTCTCGAGGAACGCTGGCTCGCCGCAGACCCAGGCAACCCGGAGGCCGGGGCAGAAGATCTTGGAGAAAGTTCCCAGCACAACCACCTGCCCCTTCCTGTCCAGAGATTTCAGGGAGGGGGGCGTCGTTCCCTCGAATCGGAGTTCGCCGTAGGGATTGTCCTCCACCACGAGGATGTCGTATTTTGAAACGGCCTCCATGAAGGCCTTCCGCCGTTCGAGGGACCATGTCTTTCCGGAGGGGTTCTGGAAATCGGGGATCACGTAGATGAGCTTGGCCCGCTTCTCTTCGGCCAGGGCCTTCTCCAGGTCGGCGATCACCATTCCCTCCCCGTCCGTCGCCACTTCCCTGTAGGCAGGAAGGCATGCGTTGAACGCAGAAAGCGCCCCCAGGTAGGTGGGGCTTTCGCAGAGGATGCAGTCACCTTCGTCCACGTACATCTTGGCGAGAATGTCCAGGGACTGCTGGGATCCCGTGGTGATCACGATATTCTCCGCCTTGAGGGAGGTCTTCAGGTTTTTGTTGGTCCTCGCGGCGATCTTCTCCCGAAGAGGCAGGTGCCCCTCCGTGGAGGAATACTGGAGCGCCCGTTTCCCATGCTCGTCCAGCACGCGGACGGCGATTTTTTTCATGGGCTCCACGGGGAAGAGCTCCGGAGCCGGCAGGCCGCCGGCGAAGGAGATCACCTCGGGGTTGGCGGCAAGGCGAAGAATTGGCGTGAGATCGGACTCCTGGAAGCGGACCATCCGCCGGGCAAATTGTTTGTTCATGGAAAAGCCTCCTGTCGAATTGAATGGTTAGTGGGCATTATACCCTGATGTCTTTTACCGGAAAAGCTTTCTATTTCAAAAAAAAGACGCGCCCATTCAAAAGGCGCGTCCGGAAAACCTGCCGAATTTCAGAAGCCGTGCACACCCAGTACATGGAGTAATGCCAGTCCGGCTCCGGCGAGGGCGGACGTCTTGTGGAACAGCAGTACCTTTGGCCCGGGAAAAACCTTCCGGAGCGTCCGTCCGAAAAGCCCCGACGCTGCAGCCGAAACCAGGCAGGCAAAAGCTCCGATACCTGTGATCATGTAGTATTCTCCCAGCATTGCCATTCCTCCTTTTTCCCTTTCGCTGTTATCTGCTACAATGCCTCCGTATGCCGATTTACGCAAAGAGGAGATGATCCTGTGAATAATACCACTTTTTCAGTCTGCTCTCTTGGAACAGGGACGATGGGTTCAACATCGACTGCCGCCATCGCTTCGGCAGGATTTCAGGTGACGCTCTGGGGCCGGAGCGGCGCAAGCCTGGAGCGCGGAATGGATTCGGCAGAAGCAGCGGTCCGCCAGCTTGAATCAAGCGGCCTGCTCCGGGAAAGCTCAGCGGATGTACTGGGCCGTGTCCGTCCGACCACGGATCTGGAGGAGGCAGTCTGCTCTGCGGACTTTATCCTCGAATCCGTTTCCGAAAACGTGGAGACAAAACACGCCGTCCTTCTGGAAGCTGAAAAATACTGCAGGAAAGACGGGATCATCGGCAGCAACACCTCGGGACTGCTCCCTTCGGCGATCGCCTCTCCGCTGAGGAACCCGGAAAGGTTTGTGGTCACCCATTTCTGGAACCCGGCACACCTCATCCCCCTCGTTGAAGTCTGCCCCGGGGAAAAAACCCTGCCGGAAACAGTCGAGGCGGCCAGGAGGTTTCTCCTTTCCGCAGGGAAAAGGCCCGCGGTCCTCCGGAAGGAAGCGAACGGGTTCATCTCCAACCGCCTCCAGTTCGCCCTGCTCAGGGAAGCGCTGCATATCGTCGAGTCAGGCGTCGCATCCATGGAGGAAGTGGACGAGGCTGTAAAATCAAGCATCGGGAGGCGCCTGGCAGACACGGGTCCTTTTGAAACCGCCGATCTCGGCGGGCTGGATGTGTTCTCTTCCATCGCTTCCTACCTCTTTGCAGACCTCTCTGCCGATACGGAGCCACCCCGCCTGCTGACGGAAAAAGTCCGGGAAGGTCTCCTTGGTGCAAAAACCGGACAGGGGCTCTATAAATGGGAACCTGAACGGAAAAAGGAAGTCCTTGAAGCCCGCACCCGGACGCTCGTTCACTTTCTTCGGCAGGACAGGGCCGGAAACAGATAAAAACCGCAGCCCCATCCGGGGCAAAACTGCCGGCAGAATTTCAGACGATCACGCGAGGACCCGGGACGAAATCAGTTCCAGGGAGTTGTTGTCCGGGTCCTCTACGTAGACGACCTTTTTCCCCTTGTTCGACCCTCCGGGGATAGTGCACACGTTCCCCGCGAATCTGACCCCGGCACTCCTCAGGCGTTCAATAAAGGCGTCGAAATCGTCGGCAATGAAACAGACATGGGCGCTCCCCACGTTGTTCGTGGCGGTGTCGATCTTTTTTCCGGGGGCGCTCATGTACTCCACCAGTTCGAAAGAAGCATTGGGAAGCCTGAAATACGCCACCTTCACCTGGGCACCCTTTATGCCGGTTATATTCTCTGAGTAATCCGGATCTCGCTCCCAAACGCCTTCCAGCGGTATTCCAAGGAGATCCCTGTAAAAAGCGATGGACCTGTCAAGATTTTCCACCGTGAAACTCGGGTGATGCAGTGATGAAATCACATTATCTCCGCCTTTCCAAAGAATTTTGTCCTCTTTCTCCCGTACAGGATACGATTTTTTATTATAGCAAAAACAGGTTCGGTGTTTCCCGTCCCTTTCCTGAAAATCTTTTCATTTACCGGGTTTAATGCTAACATATTGTTATCAATTCATCGGATGGAGGTTGGCATGGAAACCCTGAGGAAGCTCTCAATTCTCGCGGAAGGGGCAAAATACGACGTCTCGTGCTCTTCGAGCGGGAGCGGGAAAAGACGGGGAGCCGTAGGTAACACCTCTCTCGGAGGCATATGCCACAGCTGGTCTGATGATGGACGGTGCATTTCCCTTCTGAAAATACTGTTTTCCAACGATTGCGTCTTCGACTGCGCCTATTGTGTGAACCGCAGAAGCAGCGGAGCCGAAAGGGCCACCTTTACCCCGAAAGAGCTGGCGGACCTGACGATCCAGATGTACAGGAGAAACTACATTGAAGGGCTTTTCCTGAGTTCCGCCGTGGTCCATTCCCCCGACGATACAATGATCCTTCTTATCCGCACCGCAAAGCTGCTCAGGCAGGAATACGGCTTCGGAGGATACATCCACGCAAAGGCTATTCCGGGAGCTTCACCGCACCTGATCAGGACCCTGGGCTTTCTCGCCGACAGGATGAGCGTGAATATTGAACTGCCGTCGGAACCAAGTCTCAGGGCCCTTGCGCCGCAAAAGACGAGGAATTCCATCCTGGAACCGATGGCCTTCATCGGGGGGACCATCGCGGAGGAAAAGGCGGACCGGAAGCGGACCGGAAGACGGAAGAACGCTTTCGTGCCGGCCGGTCACAGCACCCAGCTTATGGTAGGGGCATCCCCGGAAAACGATCGTGCCATTCTGAGCCTTTCCCAGGGACTCTACAAAAAGTTCGGGCTCAAAAGAGTCTATTATTCCGCCTATGTCCCTGTGGCGGAGAACCCCCTTCTCCCGGCGGTATCGTCATCTCCTCCCCTGCTCCGCGAGCACCGCCTGTACCAGGCCGACTGGCTGCTCCGCTTCTATGGCTTCCGGGCAGAAGAAATACTCCCGGGAGACACGCCCTATCTTGATGAAGGACTTGATCCGAAGTGCGCGTGGGCCCTTTCCCATCTTTCCTTTTTCCCGGTGGACGTGAACAGGGCGTCGTACGAAGAGATCCTGCGTGTTCCGGGCATCGGGGTAAAAAGCGCAAAACGGATCCTCGAGGCCAGGAGGGGGCATCTCCTGGACGCCGATGATCTTCAGAAGCTGGGAGTGGTTATGAAACGGGCACGTTTTTTCGTGGCCTGCAGGGGGAATCTTTCTCCTTTTTCCTCCGAAGCCGGAACGCTGAGACAGATACTGTCCGGATACGGGAAAGACTTGGGCTCGACCCGCCAGCTCCGTCTTGAATTCTGACCATGGCTGAATGGATCTACGACGGCACGTTCAACGGTTTTTTATGCCTGATCCATGAGACTGCGAAAACCCGTGAGTTTCCCGGGAACATCCGCACTTTTCAGGGGGAAGAGCAGTCCTTTCTTTTTCCCCCGAAAATCGCCGAAAGAGATGATCTCCTTGCTGCAGCCGTCAGGGACGTACTCCGGCGGCGCCTTTCCGGCAGGGTGTTCACCGCGGGGTATTACGCTTTCCTGAGTTCAGGAAAAGAGAGAGAAATGGCGGTCTACCGCTACTTTTCACTTGTATGGCAAAGAGGCGCCTCCGCCGACCGGCTTCTGACCGACAGCAGGGTCGCGGCAGTGCACGAGGCACGGCGTGCGGTATCCCGCGAGCGGCACAGGTACCTCGGCCTCCTCCGGTTTTCGGAAATGTCCGGGATCCTCTATGCACAGTTCAGCCCGGAGGCGGACGTTCTGCCGCTCATCGCAGGTCATTTTGCAGTCCGGCTTGCGCAGGAGCGGTGGATCATACACGACACGGGCAGAAACCGGGCAGCCCTGCACGACAGCGGCACATGGTGCATCACGGATTTCCGCCAAAACAGGGAACTTTCTCTCTCCGCCGGCGAGAAAGCCGTTCAGGAGCTCTGGAAACGCTATTTCACGTCAACAGCTGTCCGCACAAGGGAAAACCGCAGGCTTCAACAACACTTTATGCCGAAAAAATACTGGAAATACCTGCCTGAAAAAGATCCCCCGGAAGAACTGTAATACGAGGCCGGGATAATGCTCCCCTGACCCACTCTTTTCCTGTGGAGTAAAATAATTCAAGGTTTTCCAAATCTATCAGAAGGAGAAAAAAGAAATGGCGAAACATTTTCTGGACAAAGACTTCCTTCTCGAATCCATGCCGGCCTGTACGCTTTACCACGAGTACGCCGCCCCCATGCCCATTTTCGATTACCACTGTCATATTCCTCCCTCGGACATCCTCACGGACAGGCAGTTCGGCAACCTCACGGAAATCTGGCTCGGCGGCGACCATTACAAGTGGAGGGTCATGAGGGCCTGCGGAGTGGATGAACGGTTCATCACCGGGGATGCCCCTGCAGAGGAAAAATTCGAGGCATGGGCCAGGGTGGTTCCCCGGATCGTCCGTAATCCTCTCTATCAATGGACCCATCTTGAACTCCAGAGAGTCTTCGGCGTGGATGAACTTCTGAACCCGGACACGGCGCGGGAGATCTACAGCCACTGCACCTCCCTTCTCGGGAAGAAAGAATTCTCCGCGAGATCCATCATAAGGAAGTTCAGGGTTGAAGCACTCTGCACCACTGACGATCCTTCCTCGACTCTGGAGGAACACCGGAAGATCCGGGAGAGCGGGTTCGAGACCATCGTGGCCCCGGCCTTCCGCCCCGACCGGGCCCTGGAGGGACATCTCCCGGAACGATTCAACCCCTGGCTCGAACGGCTGGCCGAACTGGCGGAAGTCAGGATCGACTCCTTCGGCCGGTTCATGGAGTGTCTCTGGAAGAGGCACCAGTTCTTTCACGATAACGGCTGTCGTCTCTCCGACTACGGAATCGAGACATGCTACGCCTCCGACTGGAGTTCCGCTCAGGTGGAGGAATCCTTCACACTCCTCAGGAGCGGCAGGGCATTATCAGGGGAAGCCCTTCTCAGGTTCCGTTCCGCAGTACTCTACGAGCTTCTCTCCATGGACGCCTCCCAGGGATGGACACAGCAGCTCCACCTCGGCGCCATGCGGAACAACAACTCCCGGATGATGGCACGTCTCGGGCCCGACACCGGATACGACGCCATGGGCGACTTCGAGCAGGGACGGCACCTCTCCCGCCTTCTTGACAAGCTGGAGAGGACAGGGAAACTGGGGAAGACTATAGTGTACTCCCTGAATCCCAGGGATAACGACATGATCCCTTCCATCCTCGGATGTTTCCAGGACGGCACTGTTCCGGGAAAGATGCAGATGGGCTCGGCCTGGTGGTTCACCGACACGAAGGACGGCATGACCCGGCAGATCGAGGCCCTCTCCGCTGTCGGGGTCCTCTCCAGGTTCGTGGGGATGCTCACCGACTCCAGAAGCCTCCTCTCTTACCCGAGGCACGAATACTTCCGCAGGATCCTCTGCAATATAATCGGCGGCGACGTGGAAAGAGGAGAGCTTCCGGAGGACTATGCCCTTCTGGGGGGCATGGTCCGGGACATCTGCTACAATAACGCGAAGGATTACTTTGATCTCGATTCCGGCCAATAGAACACGTTTTTATTTCCCCATAATCCTTCGTTGCGTTTTCGGAATAAGCAGACTAAAATAATAAATACGTTTATTTCGGAATAAAAAGGGGGAGATTGAATGAAACGGTTTCTGGCGGTTCTTGCAGTGATCGCGGTTGCGGCATCGACTCTTCCGGCTGCGGCGGCGCCCCAGATGGTGCTCCGTCTCGGCGAGACCCACGTGGCAGACTATCCCACAACCAGGGGCGATCTGGAATTCTCCCGCCTGGTGGAGGAACGCACCGGGGGCAGGATCAGGATCGAGGTCTACCACGGCAAACAGCTCGGCGAGGAAAAGGCCGTCATCGAACAGGTGCAGTTCGGGGCCATCGATTTCACACGGGTGAGCATCTCTCCTCTCGCAGCCTTCGCGCCTGCCTTTGACGCACTTCAGATGCCCTATCTCTACAGGGATGAGGACCATATGTGGAAGGTCCTCAACGGCCCTATCGGTGAAGAGTTCCTGAACAGCCTCGAACCCGCCGATTTCGTCGGTCTCTGCTGGTATGACTCGGGAGCACGGAACTTCTACAACTCCAGGAGAGAAATCAAATCCGTGGCTGACCTCAAGGGACTGAAGATACGGGTCCAGGAAAGCAAGCTCATGATGGGCCTGGTCTCGGCTCTCGGTGCCGTACCGACCCCCATGCCCTTCGGTGAGGTCTACAGCGCTCTCCAGACCGGCGTCATCGACGGAGCCGAGAACAACTGGCCCAGCTACTTCTCCACGAGCCACTACGAGGTGGCGAAATACTTCACCCTTGACGGGCACACCAGGGTACCGGAGATTCTGATAGCCAGCAAAATGACCATGGACAAACTCTCAAAAGAGGACCAGGATATCATCCGTCAGGCCGCGAAGGATTCCATGCCCTACCAGATCAAGCTCTGGAAGGAGTACGAGAAGGTATCCGAGGAGAAGGTCACCTCCGCCGGATCGATAATCACCCATCTCAGCCCTGAAGCGGTTTCCGCTTTCCAGAAGGCCATGGAGCCCCTGTACGGCGAGCTTAAGCCGGAACTCCGGGAAGTGGTAAAAAAGATCCGCGAAGTTCAGTAGTATTTCCGCAGGGGAAAGTCTCCGGGCTTTCCCCTTTTGATTCCCGAGGGAGGAATCGCCTTGAAATTTCTCACCGGCGCATTCAGATACATTCATCTCGCTCTCGTGGCCTTCGCAAAAATTCTCCTCGTGTTTATGGTGATCCTGATTTTTTCCAACGTTTTCATGAGGTATGTCCTGAACTCGGGAATTCCCTGGTCCGAGGAGGTCTCCATAGTTATCGTTGTATGGTTTACATTCATCTCCCTCGCCCTGGGAGTGAAACACCGTCTTCATATCAGTCTTTGCGTTCTGCCGGAGCGGATCTCGCCCCGCATTGATTTCGTCCTGGCGAAAATCACGGACCTCGCCACACTGTTTCTCGGCTACACCATGATCCGCTATGGATGGATCCTCGTTCAGTTCACGAGCAGGTCCATCCTCCCCGCCACCGAAATGCCGGCTTCGGTGATGTACTTTCCCCTGGTCCTCTCGGGAATCCTGGTACTCTACGAGGGTTTCATGAACCTGCTCGGCCTGGATAAGGGGGATTCAGGCCTCGATGAAAAACTCTCCGGAGGGAGGTGTGTCTCCGATGCCTGACGCAACTCTGGCTTCCTGGCTGCTTCTGGGATCCTTCGGAATTTTCCTGGTGCTCAAGGTACCCATCACATTTTCCCTGGCGGTTTCCTCGATCATAACGGCCATGTACCTGAAGATTCCGCTCATGGCCGTCATGCAGCAGATGGTCCAGGGGGTGAACTCTTTCTCACTGCTGGCCATACCCTTCTTTATCATCGCCGGTGAAATTATGGGCGAGGGAGGAATCTCCAGGCGCCTCATCGCCTTTTCCAACCTGCTCGTGGGGCGGGTCCGGGGAGGACTGGCCCAGGTGAACGTGCTGGCAAGCATGTTTTTCGGCGGCATTTCCGGCTCAGCCGTGGCGGACGTATCCTCCATCGGGACCATTCTCATCCCCATGATGAAAAAGGAGGGATACGACGCCGATTACTCCGTGGCCGTCACCGTCACCAGCGCATGTCAGGGAATAATCATCCCTCCGAGCCACAACATGATCATCTACTCCCTCGCGGCAGGAGGCGTCTCCGTGGGACGTCTGTTCCTTGGAGGATTCATCCCCGGAGTCCTCCTCGGGATCGCACTCATGATCATCAGTTATATAATCGCCGTGAGACGGAACTACCCCAAGGAGAAACCCTCCACCTGGAGGGAGGCCCTCCGGATCACAAAGGACGCGGTCCTCGGGATTTTCACAGCGGTCATCATTATCGGGGGCGTCATCTCCGGTGTCTTCACCGCCACCGAATCGGCGGCGGTGGCCTGCGTCTATGCCTTCTTCGTGACCTTTTTCGTCTATCGTGAGATCCCCCTGTCGCGGATGAACAAGATCCTCTACTCCTCCCTGAAAACCCTGGCCATGGTGATGAGCCTCATCGCGGCGGCGAAGGCCTTCGGGTGGCTGCTTTCCTACCTGAAGATCCCGGCCCTCGCCACGAGCGCACTGCTTACTGTTACCGACAGTCCTGTGCTTCTGCTGCTCCTCGTCAATCTGCTCCTCCTCGGACTCGGCTGTATCATGGACATGGCTCCCCTGATCCTTATAACCACTCCCATCCTCTTCCCCGTGGTGGTGGGAAGCCTGGGAATGCACCCCGTCCAGTTCGGGATCATGATGATGCTCAACCTGGGCATCGGGCTCTGCACGCCCCCGGTGGGGTCAGCTCTTTTCGTCGGCTGCGCCGTGGGAAAGATCTCCATCGAAAGAGCTGCACGGGCCATGCTGCCCTTCTATGCGGCCATGGTGGCGGTGCTTCTGCTTATTACATTTGTTCCCCGGGTTGTCCTCTTCATCCCCGAGCTGGTCATGGGAAAATAAGCAGGTATTCAAAAGCCGGGCCTTTCCCTGGTGACGGAAAGGCCCGGCTTTTTCTGCCTGAAAAAGGCTATTTCCCTTGCCGAAGTTCCCCGAGCCGGCCAAGGAGAGCTGTTCTGAGATCAGGATCAAGGCCGGGAAATAAGCTGTCGGTCATTTCCGGCAGGCTCCTGCCCTTCAGCTGCCTGTAGTCGGAAAGTTCCATGGGGCCTCCGGGGAGCTCCTTCACACCGCCGCAGTCGTAGAGCTTCGTCATGGCGGCGATGCAGCCTGTGAGCACGGGAGGCAGTTTTCCGAAAAGCCTGAAATAATCCTCAAGCGTCGGGCGGAGGCGGGTATTGCTCTTTGCTACGGAGTTCAGGGCGATCGACCGGAACGCATGTTCCAGGGCAGGATTTCTGAACCTCTCCAGGACATCGTCGCCGTACTTGTGTGCATCGGCGTCATCCGAGAAGGCTGGGACGATTTCGTCGTGGACCAGGCTCCTGAGGCTTGGGGAGAAGCGTTCGTCCTCCACGAAATCTTTCACGTACTCTACCCCGGCGAGGAGGGCAACGGGAGTTGACGCGGTGTGTACACCGTTGAGTATCCTTACCTTCCTGTTCCGGAAAAAAGGGAGCCTGTCGTCGGTCAGCACAACATTGAGCCCCGCTTTGTGGAACGGGAGCACCTCCAGAATGGACCTGTCTCCCTGGAGTACAAACAGGTGAAACAGTTCGCCTGCAGTCACATGAAAATCTTCACGGCCGATCCTCCGGAAAATCTCACCTGATTCCTTTCGTGGAAAACCGGGTACGATCCGGTCCACGAGAGTGTCGTAAAAGGTGCAGGAATCAAGGTAATCGAAAAAGGACCTGCCGTAGTTCCATAGTTTCCCGTATTTTTCCAGGCATTCCCGAAGATTTTTCCCGTTATTTTCAATAAGCTCCAGGGGAATAATAAAAAGGGGAGGGAGCCCTTTCGCGGCCCTCTTTTGAAGCACCTCCGCAAGGAAAGAGGGGTAATTATGGGGTTCAGCCCGTTTCTCGAAGAAAATTCCCGCCTCGGTCGTGTTGGACGTTATTACCCTGAGTTCAGGGGATAGAGCCGCTTCAACCATGGCCTTCCTTCCCCCGGGAGTAAACGGGTTCGCACCTCCTGCAATTACCGTGACGGTGTCGAGGATTTCCCTGTACTCTCCGTCCCGGTATCCCCGAAGCAGCACATGATATTCCCCCTGTTTCACTATATCGTCAACCCGTCCTTCCGGGAGGGGCTGGACCAGAAAGACCCTGTGCTCCATTCCTGCATTTTCCCCTATTTTCTGGAGCATCCAGTCGAAAAACGCCCTGATGAAGTTTCCTTCGCCGAACTGCAGCACTGTATAACCCATTTTCCCCCTCCTTCCAGAGAAAGTCCGCTGTTACAGGGTCACACCGTCCCTGAAGATGGCGATCTCCCCGACGCGGTTCTCCTCGTTCCTGGTCTGTCTGCCTGAGGCGATACCGGTCATGAGAGCGATAAGGGAGCGCGCGGCCTCTTTCCTGTCAGCTCCTGAAAGCAAAGGACCGGCATCGAAATCGATCCATCCCGGTTTTCGTTGAAAAAGATTCGTGTTGGATGAAATCTTTACCGTGGGAACAACCGTGGCATAGGGATTCCCTCTTCCCGTTGTGAAAAGGATGATCTGGGCGCCGCTTGCAGCCATGGCACTTGCGGAGATAAGGTCATTCCCGGGTCCGAAAAGAACGGATACACCCCTCCGCCGGGCCTGGGCCCCCATTGAAAGGACATCGGTCACGGGAGACGATCCGCACTTGTTGACAGCTCCGAGGGATTTTTCTTCGAGAGTGGTTATTCCCCCATCCTTATTTCCGGGGGACGGATTCTCGTAGACCGGCTGGCTGTGGGAATCATAATAGTGCCGGAACCACCCGATGGTATCTTTAAACGCCGCGAACACGTCCCTGTCAGAAATCCGGGAGACGATCACGTGCTCGGCTCCGAACATCTCCGGTATCTCCGTCGCCACTACCCTGCCGCCCCAGCCGCAGATCATGTCTGTGGCCTCGCCCACCAGGGGATTGGCGGAAAGCCCTGAAAATCCGTCGCTTCCTCCGCATTTGACCCCGATAGTCACTTCTGAAAGGGGGAAAGGGGTCCGCTCTTTCGGGGCATCCCCGGCCAGCTCATCGAGGTACGAATACAGCTGTTCCCGGTCATCGCCTACTTCCTGCAGCGAGAAGAAACGGGCTTTCCTGAGATCCGACAGCCTGGTCTCCATGAAGATCCTCTGGAGGTTCTCACACCCCAGCCCCACGAGTACAACTCCTGCGGCACAGGGGTTTCTTGCCAGTCCCTCGAGCACCGCCGCAGTCCTGTCAAGGTCTTCGCCGAGCTGGGAACAGCCGTAGGGGTGGGAAAGGACACGGATCCTTTCGATCCAGGGGGGAAGAGTGTACGTTTCCGCCAGAAATTTCACGTAGTCATTGACGCATCCCACTATGGGGATTATCCAGAGTTCATTCCTGATCCCCGGCGCTCCCTGCTCCCGGGCATACCCCGAAAACACGGGGACAGGAGCCGAGGGTTCCTGAAAGGCAGTCTTCGATGGATTCCAGGCCAGTTCCCACTCCGCGCGGAGTGATGACTCCACATTATGCACATGGACCCTCTCTCCTGCGGCTATATCCTGCGAGGCCCTGCCCATGGCGAAGCCGTACTTGATCACGTCCGTACCCTTCCTGAGACTTTTCGCCGCGGCCTTGTGCCCCGGTGGGATATCCTCCTTCAGCACGATATCGGATCCGGAAAGGACCTGTCCCGCTCTTCCTCCTTCGGGCAGGACCACAACGCTGTCCTGCGGCTTGAGCAGGATGCAACCGGCCTCATTTTTTTCTCCCTGTTCATTCATGAGCAGCCCTTCCTCCTCTATTTTTTCTGTTTTTTCAGGCTGTTTTCAAAAATACATTTTTTCTTACCATAATGGAGAAAAGGGAAAAGTCAAGGATATGGTTCTATCCGTCATCCACAAAATGAGGAGAAAACGCCGCAGGTGCACACAGCAGCACTTTACGGCGTTCCCGAATCGTTTTCAAGTCCCCTGAAAAAGCCGTACGCGAGCGGCAGGCAGCTCAGGAAGGTCAGCGCATCGGCGATCGGCTGTGTTATCTGGACTCCGGTCAGCCCGATAAATCCCGGCAGCGTAAGGATCAGCGGAAGGAAAAAGATGCCCTGCCGTGCAAGAGAAAGTACCGTTGCCGTCCATGATCTGCCGATGGACTGAAAGGTCATGTTGCAGACAACACCCAGAGGGATAAGCGGCATGGCGAGGCTCATCGCCCGGAGTGCCCCCGCACCTATCCGGACAACATCAGCGTCGTTCCTTATAAAAAGCCTGATCAGGAACGGGGCGGCGGTGAATGAAGCGACCGCGGCAGCTGTCATCAAAACACTCGTGACTTTCAGCGTGAAAAAGAAGGCTTTTTTCAGCCTGTCGAAACGCCCTGCACCGTAGTTATACCCCGCGACAGGCATATACCCCTGCCCGATTCCAAGATTGACCACGAATACGAACATGAAGAGCCTTCCGACAATGGACATCCCCGCCACTGCGGCGTCGCCGTACACCGCTGCGTTTACATTGAGGGCTATGGTCGCGGCGCTGGCCAGGGCCTGCCTGCAAAAAGAGGGGAACCCGTTTTTTAAAATTTGAAGATAGGTCCCGGGGCTTCTCGAAATAACTGCAGCGTTAAGGCGGACAATAGTCTTTCCCCTGAGAAACCATGAGAGCAGTATGCAGAAACTCACGCACTGGCTGATTGCCGTTGCGATCGCCGCTCCGGCGATGCCCAAATTGAGGCCGAAGATGAACAGCGGGTCAAGCAGCAGGTTGAGAAGCCCACCGGTCGTCAGTCCTACCATGGCAAACCGGGCCTTCCCCTCGGCCCTGAGGATGTTGTTCAGCAGGAATGAAAGCGCCATAACAGGAGCAGCGTACAGGATATACCCAGCATAATCCCTGGCGTAGGGCAGAATTGTATCTGTCGCCCCGAGAAGACGCATCAGGTCATCAATGAAGAGAAGACCGAAAACGGTGAGCAGCATTCCGAATACGCCCGCCGCCAGAAAACCGCTCACCGCTACAGTATTCGCTTCGTCAGCCCGCTTTGCACCCAGCAGCCGGGAGATCTGTGCACCCGACCCCATGCCTATGGTAAAACCCACTGCCTGGATTATAGCCATCAGTGAAAAAACGATACCAACAGCACCCGATGCACTGGTTCCGAGCTTCGAGACGAAATAGGTATCCCCTATATTGTAAACAGCCGTCACCAGCATGCTGACTATGGTCGGCACAGCAAGCGAAACGATCAGCCTGCCGACCGGCGCCTGTGTCATCCTGAAATACTGCGTGCCGCTTTTATCCATTCATTCAACAGGCTCTTCTTTCCTATTTTTTCTCAAAAAACAGATCAAGTACATTTTTTTCTCACCGGGTGAACGGAGCATAGTGTTCCGGCTGTTCCCAAGCCGCGTGGGATTCATTTCCGCAGCTTCGATATGTCTATAGCAATAAAAGAGAGGTTGTGGGCATGATCGCACACTCTTTCAAGGTTGCTCAGGATATCGATAAAAATGACTCCTCCCTGCGGAGTGCATTCTCCCCTGTTGAGGCGCATGATGTGATTCTTTCTCAGCGTTTTCTCCTTGCGGTCCACTTCGTCCTCGATCCGGTCAACTTCCTTCGCCTTCAGCACGTTCTCTTCCTCGAGGGATTCGAAACTCAGCCGTACCGCATCCTCCACAGTATCAAACATGTCCCTGAACTCTTCCTTTGCAAGAGAGGAAAATTCCACGCCATGATCGAGTTTGTATTCATAAAGCTCGATGAGGTTCGTTGCGTGGTCTCCGATCCTCTCGATATCCCCCACTCCGTTCACGTAAGCGCCGAGAACGGTGGAAAGATCGCTGGACAAACCGTTCTGCCAGATTTCCGAGGCGTACGATGTAATAGCCCGGTTGATCTCGTTGACCCCCTTCTCCGTCTGGGTCACCTCGTTGATCATCTTCGAGCTGTTCTCCTCGAAAGCCGTCTGGACATCCCGAAGCATGGAACGGGCAAGCATTCCCATATGGACCATTTCTTTTTTTACGGCATCAACTGCCGCCGCGGGAGAAGCCATTATGAGCTTCATATCGAGATACATGGGGCCTGTGACAACCTGGTCACCTCTGACGGGGACAATTTTCCGGATGAACCACACAAAAACCGAGACAAAGGGGAGGAACATAAGTGTATTTGTCACGTTGAAAATGGTGTGGGCGTTGGCTATCTGCCGGCTGATGTCTCCGGAGGTGGCAAGGACCGCATGCCTGTAGAGAGGAAGCGCCGCAAGGAAAATACAGGCGCCGATCACGTTGAAAAGAACGTGCGCAGTTGCGGCCTGCTTGGCGGAACGGTTCGAACCCATGGAAGCGAGAACTGCCGTGATAGTTGTACCGATATTGTCACCAAGAAGGATAGGTATGGCGGCGTCAAGGGAGAGAAGTCCCTGGGATGCCATGGCCATAGTAAGGCCGATCGTGGCCGAACTCGCCTGAACAAGCATGGTTATGGCAGTACCCACGAACAGGCCGAGAAAGGGATTGGAACTGAAGGCCAGAAAAAGATCTTTTCTGTCCCTGAGGAAGAACATGGCCCCTTCCATAGTCTGCATTCCCATAAACAGGAGCCCGAATCCCACAAGGCCGTTTCCCATGTACCGCTGCCTCTTCGTTCTGCCGAAAAGGACCAGCAGAACTCCAAAACCGAGGATCGGCAGTGCAAAATCCTTGATTTTGAATGCGACGATCTGGGCGGTCACCGTCGTTCCGATATTTGCCCCCATGATGACCCCGATCGCCTGCTTCAGGCTCATAAGCCCCGCATGGACAAAGCTGACCGTCATTACCGTGGTACCGCTGCTGCTCTGAATGAGCATTGCTACCAGGGCGCCTACAAATACCCCCCTCACAGGAGTTTTCGTAAGGGATCCGATGAGCTGCCGCATCCTGTCGCCTGCAAGATACTGAAGTGCCTCGCTCATCAGCTTGATGCCGAAAAGGAAAAGCCCTACGCCGCCAAGAATCTGACACATGCTGCCCCAGGTCAAAACAACATCCCCCGCTTCTTTACAGTTTGCTTTTCGCGGCTGTGAAAAGGCGGAGCTCCGGCCCGGATCACGGGGAAGCCCCTCGTTTCACTCGCCTTTTTTCAGTTTTTCAAGCTCTTCGGGCGTGAGCAGTCCGTTCTCTTCGTCGGGCAGCAGATCCCGTTCGTTCTTCGCCACCTCTTCAGCGAGGAAATCTTCTTCATCGAAGTTGATCTTTTCGTCCTCCATGAAGCATCCTCCCTTTCCATTCACCCGGTTCAGGGTGGTGTTTTTCCAGTTTCTCAGCTTTCCCGGGGAAACTCCTCCCCGAGCCTGTAAAGTGTGACGTTTTTGCCCGGGGCACTTCTGGCCTTTTTCAGGAACAGCGTGACAGACTCGAAAGGAAGGCCTCTCTCTGCGGCTGCAAGGGCGACTTCGTCACCGATGCGCATCCAGAAGGCGTCTTCCCTTTTCCGGGATACAAAGGGATCCCGTGCCTGCAGGCTGTAGACTGGAGTCCTCCCGGGTTCCGGATCGTCATCTCCTACAACTACCCTGTATCCGGCCAACCGGACACCCCCTTTCCTTTCAGCCAGTATCTTACCATGATTTTCTTATCCCTTTTGTGGTACTATAAAATCCAGAAAAGACAGTTCCGGTTATCCGAGAGGAGAAAGCCCCCTGGAATTTTTTTCATTCTATCCCTGGCAGGTAAAAGCATACCGCGACATTCGCGGAAAAAACGCGGTTCTTTCGGCACCCACCGGGTCCGGGAAGACCCTTGTCGCATATCTTTGGGCAGGCATCCTGAACGAAACGGGGCAGATCCGGAGGCCCGAAGGCGGAAGAATTCTCTTCACGGCCCCCATCAAGGCCCTGAGCAACGAGCGGTACCTCGACCTGAGAAAGATGGGGCTCGACGTGGGAATCGAGACGGGAGACTTCAAAAAAAACGAAGGTGCGTCCATCATCTGCTGTACCCAGGAGATCTACTCCCTGAAATATGCCTTGATCCCCGGCCAAAAACTGATCGTGGACGAATTCCACTATATCTTCGACGATCCGGACCGGGCGAGAGCATACATCGACGGGATCCGGGACACCATGGAATCCACATCCATCCTCGTCATGTCCGCGACCCTTGGAGGTGCGTCATCCGTGAGGGATTATCTCCGGAGGGTCACAGGCCGGGACTTTCATCTCCATGAAAACACCCGGAGGGAAACGAAGCTTATCTATACGCCTGATAAACCGGCACGTATAGACAATCTGAAGGATGCACTCGTGTTCCTTTTCTCCCAGAAAGGGGCGGTGGAACTTGCCTTTCTGGCGTCAAAAAACCGAAAACACATTACAAATGAGAAACGGACCCGCCTGAACGAACTTGCCTCCATCCTGGAAGTGCAGAAAATACAGCCGCCCCTTTTCAAAGGGGTGGGAATTTACCACGGGGGAATGCTTCCCAAGGAGAAGCTTCTCGTGGAGTCCGCCTTCAGGGAACGCATCCTTGACGTAGTATGCGGAACCAACGCTCTGGCCCTTGGAGTCAACCTCCCGGCCCAGACCGCCGTTTTCGCACAGCTCGTTCACTACCACTCCGACCGCCCCATCTCCAAAAACGAATTCTCCCAGATGGCCGGCCGGGCGGGAAGGAAAGGACTCTTTGACCCGGGCTACGTCACATGGCTTTATAATTCCCCTTTCGAGAGAAGGGGCTTTTCCACGGGGGAAATTTTCACCGGGCTCGTGGCCGCTGAACCGGAAACCGCTTCAGTAACGCTCAGGCCTGCATTCGGGAGGCTTCTCCGCAAAGAGGTACTTCCCGAGGTTGAGGCAGAGTATATTGCGGAGTTCTCATGGCCTCCGGGCGATCCCCGCCTCATGGAACACATTCTCAGGTCAGGACTCAGCCGGATTGACCGCGCGCTGAGGAAAATGGTGGGAGGGCATGAAAAGAAACGTTTCAGGAAGATACTCGCTTCCCTGTGGTACGAAGAAATGGACATCGACGAAAACCTGGAGATGGCATTCCTCTTTTTCTCCGAGGACATGCCGAACGCCCTCATGGCAGCTCAGGTCATCCTTCCCTTCGAGCGAAACTACCTGCAGGCACTGCTGAAAGTCAAGAGGTATGCGAACCGCCTTCCGAAGGGGTATGCCTTCAGGGCAATGAAGGAACTCAACTCCGTAGTTGATGAAATCGATCCCACAATATACGGCTTCGAGGAGAAGATCGGGGAGATCGAAAGCTCAGCCTGATGACCGGGAAGCGGGCTTTTACTCCGAGGCAGCTCCTCTTTCTGCCGCATATCCTCTTCGCTGCAGAAGGTTCAGAAAAAACGGGGAGATTTCATTTTTCCTGAAAGGGAGGGTTTCCGCGGGAGAAACAGGGGGGCTCAGCAGATACCCCTGGATTCCGTCACATCCGTTGATCATCAGAAAATCGAGCTGCTCCGCCGATTCCACACCTTCAGCGATTCAGAATTGAAACGTACAGCAGACAGCGGTCCACGTTTTTCCGTTCCCGTTTATTTCTTCGCTCCCTTTTTTCCCTCCAGTACTATCTCCGCGACATCGTCCGCTGCCGTCGGAAAGGCTATGGCCGCGGCGGCTTGTTCCATGGACGCGAGAATTGAACGGTTCCTGAAAAAACCGGAAATAAGCCGCTCTACATCAGAGGCGGTGCTTGCCAGGATACCGGCGCCTTTTTCCTGGAGATAGGCGGAATTGTTTGTCTCCTGCTTCGGTATGGGGTTGACCAGGATCATAGGGATGGCCGCGCAGAGAGCCTCGCTTACGGTAAGACCTCCTGGCTTGGTAATAAGAAGAGATGCCCCGGACATGAGGACCTCCAGGTTGTCTACAAAACCGAGAATCCTGAGGGAAAGAGTTTCACCGAAAACGGTACTCTCAAGGTCAGTCAAAAGATCCCTGTTTCTTCCGGTCACCACGGTCACATCAAGGGGAAGGCCTGTCCTTGAAAGGGCAGCCAGAATTTCGAGGGCAAGGGCGTTGGGAATGCTGCTGGCGACAAAAAGAATGGAGAGTTTGTTTTCCTGGAAATCTCTTCTTTTTCTCTGCAGGACTGAATATTTACGAGAGACCGGAATACCGGTCATGGCTATTTTTTCTGAAGGAACCCCCAGTTCCAGAAGTCCCCGCAGGACACGGTCACCGGATATGAAATATTTATCCACGCTGTCCTTGACCCACATCCGCCTGAGTCCGAAGTCAGTGATCACCGTGTATATCTCACCCCTGTACAGGCCTTCCTCCTTCATGCGGGAGAGAACGTTCAGGGGAAAATAATGAGTGCAGATGCACTTTTTTGGCTCATTTTCAGCAATATACCGCATAAACTTCTTCACGTTTTCCGTGGATATCTTCTCGAAAAGCCTGAGGGCGACGCTTGCTTCCCTGTTCTTGTCGGTGAGCTCGTACATGATCCGGCAAGCCAGATGTGAATGTTCGCTGACGAATGCATAGACATCACTATATGACCATTTGAAAAGGTCACTTGAGAAATCGAGAATATCCATAATAATATTCGGAACCGCTCTGTGGTCGAAGGACTCCCGAAGTGCCCTCGCAGCCATTCTGTGACCGTTGCCTGCACTGACATATACAATATGAACGGGACGCACGGAGTTCCCCTCCTGTACTTTCCGGACTCAGCCGGGAGCGCTCTTCAGTTCTTTGGAAGCGCTCCCGGTTTGGTTTTGCGTACTGCTGGTTTTATTGTACCCTATTCGGAAGGAAAGGGGGGAATCTCTTTATTTTTCCTCCATTGGAAGGACAATTCCGCCCTGGGGAATTATATAAGAAGTGAATCCGGAACCGTATTTTTCTCTGAGCCCCGGGAGTATTTCATCGACAGACTCGATTTTTTCGCAGAACATGAGCGCGCTGTCCTCCCTGCCCGATTTTGAATAGAGCTTGATCGTGCACTCTTTCGCCAGTTTTGCAAGATAATACAGCTTGTGGGCTCCGAACCGGAAGTCCGCTTCGAAAGCCGAGATTGCGCCGTCCATGCCAAGACGACGTTTTGCCCACTCCTCGAAGACCTTGTGACCGTACCCTTCCGCCAGTTCAGCGAAGAAGACCATGGTCCCCCCCGGACGGACGGCCCTCGAGGCCATGTAGAGGGCCTTGTGGGCCTGGTACATGTTGATGTCCTTGGGGAACCCTCCGGCGGAAAGGAAGACGACATCAGCTCTTCTGCTGATTGGAGCAAAGTTGTACTGCCTGAATGTCTTTATCCCTTCCCTCCAGGCGTCATGCCAGTGACCGCCCACGACCCGGACGATGTGCTTCGAGCTGTCCGAGACGCAGTTCAGGATAAAATGGAGAGGGCAGAATCTGTCTGCGGCCTCCACCATCTCCTCGCTGAGGACATTGCCGTCCACCACGCCGATTCCCACTCCGGGGGCGGTCATCATGCGGTGGTTCGTCATCACTGTCTCCCGCCCGGCCACTCCCGGGAGGATACTCTTCCGCCCCCCCGCAAATCCGGCGTAGTAGTGAAGAAGCACCTCTCCTATGGCAAGCCTCAGATCGGCATCAGCCACAGTCCGGTTCACCAGGAAACGGTTCCCTGTGGAAAGGGTGCCCATATCTACGAGGTCCGGGGAATCGCAGTCGTGGTTCTCCACCCGGTATTTTGCGAACACGGCGTTCCCCACCGTCTGTCTCGTCTCATCGTCGCTCATGGGGCGGTGGGTCCCCGTAGCCACCACGATGGTGATGCCGGACGCAGGTACCCCCAGGCGTTCCAGTTCTGCGAGGAGCGGGGGCAGCATCCCGGCAGACGGGGTTGACCGGGTCATATCGTTCACGATAATAGCCGCCGTCTTCGGTTTGTTTGCGGCAACGATCTCCTCCAGCGAAGGCCCTGCCGTGGGGTGCTTCAGGAGCCGTGCAACTTCAGCGGGAAGGTTTTCCACCGGGCTCCCTCCGGAGGGCTCCAGGACTGCAAGAACGTTTTCATCCGGGATCGAGAGGGAAACAGTCTCTTTTCCCCATTTAAGATCTACATTCATAATTGCACCATCCCACCTTTCAGCCTAGCGCAGCGCCGAGCTTCGAGCCTGCATCCTCTGCCAAAAAAATACCCCGGCCGCCAGGGCAATTCCGGCGGCATCGGTAGCCATACCGGGGAAGATAAGCAGAATGGAGCCGATGAACATGCCCAGTCTCTGAAGGATATTCATGGGCACGTAGAGGTAATTCTGCAGTGAAGCGGCAAGTGCCACTACTCCCACAAGACTTGTTACCGTTGACAGGGCTATGGAGAAGTAATTTCCTCCCACGAGCAGCAGGTCCGGATTATAGATAAAGGTGAAGGGGATGAGGAATCCCGCGAGGGATATCCGGAATCCCGTCCAGCCCACCGCCGATGGGCTCTGACCCGACAGGCCGGCTGCTCCGTAGGATGCTATGGCCACGGGAGGCGTCAGGTTCGAGAGGCAGGCGAAGTAGTAGGCGAACATGTGGGCCGCCAGGGGGTTGACCCCGAGCTTCACAAGGGCGGGTGCCGCGATGGTTGCAGTGACGATATAGCAGGCCGTCGTGGGAAGCCCCATGCCCAGGATGACGCACACGATCATGGTGAGGAAGGTGGTGATGAGGATACTGCCCCCTGCAAGGGAGACGATGTTGTCGCCCAAAACGAGACCCAGGCCCGTGAGGTTCGTGATTCCGATGATGTTGCCGACAACGGCGCAGGCTATGCCCACGCCCACGCTTTGCCGGGCGCCTGATTCCATAGCCTTGAGGAAGGCCTTCCAGGTGAGCCGGGTTTCCTTTGTGATGAAGCTCACGGCCACCGATGCGATGATGCCGTAGAAGGCTGCGTAGAGAGGCGTCCTGCCGATGAGCAGCAGGTATACGATGACGATGATGGGAACGAGAAGGTGACCACGCTCCCTCATAACCTTCGTTATGGGGATGATCTCTTCTCTCGGAATGGGCTTCATGCCGAGTTTCACAGCCTCAATATGGATGACTGCATATTCCGCAAGGTAGTAAAGCACCGCGGGGATGGCAGCAGCCAACATGATCTTGGCGTAATGCACCCCGAGGAACTCGGCCATGATGAATGAAGCCGCGCCCATGACCGGGGGCATGATCATTCCGCCTGTGCCGGCAACAGCCACAACAGCAGCGGAGAAGACAGGTTTAAAGCCCGCCCCGGTCATCAGAGGGATCGTGAAGGTGCCTGTGGCCGCCACGTTGCCCACGGCGCTTCCGTTGATCATGCCCATGAGGCCGCTTGCAACGATGGACACCTTTGCCTCACCGCCGATGGTCCTTCCTGCAAGAGACATTGCAAGGTCCTTGATAAACCGCCCCATACCCGTTTCGGTAAGGAATGCACCGAAGAGGATGAAGAGGAAAATATAGGTGGAGGACACGCCGAGAGAGATGCCGAAAATACCCTCGGAGGACAGGAAGAGCTGGTAGACGATGCGCCGGAAAGTGAAGCCGGTGTGCCCGAGGACTCCCGGAATATATTCACCCCAGTAGCCGTAGGCGAGGAAGATAATGGAGAGAATCATCAGCTCCTTGCCCACGGTCCGCCGTGTCGCCTCGAGAATGCAGACGATGAGAATCGTACCCATGACGTAGTCGGACATCACGGCGGTTCCCCTTATGCTGAAAGCATCAAAGGCGAAGAGGATATACAGGCTCGATGACAGGGATAGGGCGATCCAGGCGTAGTCCACCATCGATGGACGTTCCCTGGGGGCTCTCTTCGACCCCGGATAGAGAAGAAAGGTCAGAAGCACCAGGAAGGCAAGGTGGACGCTCCGCTGCTTCATGGCCATCAATGTTCCGAAGCCAGATGTGTAGAGGTGGAACAGGGACATGGCAACGGCTATAACTGTTATGGCCGTTGCCCATTTCCCGGTATATTTCCGGAAGCGGGATTCGGCATCAGCCTTTTCCAGGACCTTTTCGGCCTCTTCTTCCGAAATTATGTCAATAACCGGTTCTTGACTCTCGTTGAGTTTAAGGTTCTGATCAGTCACAGCCGTTTACCTCCGTATGAACAAATGAGGGGAGGGAACACCCGTTCCCTCCCCCTGAAAACAAAACCGGTGCTAATCTACAATGAGCTTTTCCGGTACGTTGACTCCCTTTTCCGTCAGGTACTTCACTGCCCCTTTGTGAAGGGGTATGGTCATTCCGTTCAGGGAATTTTCAAGCAATGTGTAGGCCGTGGCTTTGTGTGCCGCCACAAGGTCGTCGTGATATTCGTAGGTCGCCCTGGTAAGGAGATATACAAGCTCCTCGTCCTGGCGGACGTCAGTAAAGAGGATGTTGGACAGGGCAAGGGTCCTGATGTCCTTGTCCTGGTTCGGATAGGATCCGGCGGGGATGGTGAAGGGGAAGTACCATGGATACTTCTCCACGATTTCCTTGATCTTGTCCTCTTCCATGGAGATGAGTTCACCTGCGCCGGAGGAGAGTACGTCCATGATGGCCGCCGTGGGAACGCCGCCGGCGATGTGGGTTCCGTCGGTCTGGGCGTTCTTGAGAAGATCCACCGCCTCGTTGTAGCCGAGGAAGTCGGCGGTGACGTTGGTCTCGCCCTGGTCCTTCATGTAGTTAAGCCCGTAGGCCTCCATCATCTCGCGGCTGTTGATCTCCGTCGCGCTGGCCACCTGGCCGGGAACGAATTTTTTGCCCTTGAAGTCAGCCACTGACTTCATGCCTGAATCTTTCCGGACGATCCAGTGCATCACGTTGGGATAGAGGGTGAACATGCCCCGCATCTCCTTGTAGGGAGCCTTGCCCTCGTAAGTCCCCTTGCCGTTGAAGGCGTAGTAGCAGATGCCGTTCTGCCCGATGGCGACCTGGACTTCCTCGTTCATCATGAGTTCCACGTTCTGGGGAGTGCCCGCCGTAGACTGGGCGGAAGCCCTGGTGACCTCTTCGATGTTCTTCGACCAGATCTGGGCCATGGCGTTTCCGATAGGGTAATACGCTCCGCCTGTTGTTGCTGTGGCGATGTTAAGACGGTAAGACTTTGCCTCGGCGACTCCCGCGGAACCTGCGGCCGCTACAAGTACCATCATCAGCAGAACTGCCAAACAGATTTTCTTCAACTAAATCTCCTCCTTTTCATTATTGAACCGACGATCTCCTGCACGCGCTAAGCACTTCATCTACACTGAACCGACTCTTGGCGAGGGATTCAGATTCCTGCCGCTCCCGTTTTACCGGAAACCCCGGCTGCTGCAGCCATTTCGGGAACCGCTCTCTTTTCCATGTTGAGTTTCCTGGAACCTTGCTGCCTTCTTCCTAAACGTAGCTCCCTTCGAAGCCCTCGTCCTTTTGGGGACGGTAGTCTCCGAAGTAGGCCGAGAAATCCATGTTCAGGTAATCACACATCTCCAGCACCTCGATGAGGGTGTTGTCATTCACGGGGATACCCTGCTCCATCATTGCCGCGACAGCCTCGACCTCTTTTTCTCCATGAGTGTAGATCCGGTCGCTGCCGTCAGCCTTGGGGCTGTCCCTCAGTTCCTGCAGGAACCTGGAAAAATGGTCCTTTATCGCCTGGGCGTCGCCGAAGATCGTCGGGGCGATAGCGACAAAACCGTGGCATATGCCGCCCCTGGTTCCCTGGGTGGTGTGGTTGCTCGTCAAGCCCAGGGACAGAATGGATGAGAAGATTTCAGCGAGCATTGCGTAGCCGTAGCCCTTATGGCTCCCCAGGAGCTCCTCGCTGCCGCCCAGGGGCATGATGCCGCCGCCTTTCTTCCCGACAATGTTCTTCAGAACGTCCGAGGCGTCTGTGGAAGGATGGCCGTTTTTGTCCAGAGCCCAACCCTCGGGAAGGGGTTTGCCCATCTTGTTGTACACCTCGAGCTTCCCCCGGGTAACCACCGATGTGGATGCGTCGAAAAAGAAGGGAACAGGGTCCGCCGGCATGGCACAGGCGATGGGATTGGTTCCCAGCATAGCAGTCCGTCCGTAGGTGGGTACCGTAATGGCGGTGGTGTTGGTGAAGCTCATGCCGATGAGGCCCCGGTCGCAAGCCATCCTGGCGTAGTACCCGGCGATGCCGTAGTGGTTCGATTCGCGGACTGTGACGATGCCGATGCCGCTGGTCGCGGCCTTGGCGATGGCCATCTCCATGGCCTTGTGCCCGATTATCTGCCCCATCCCGCCATGACCGTCGATAACGGCCGAAACAGGCGTCTCGAAGACCACTTCCGGCCTGGCGTCAACCTTGATCATTCCCTTTTGGATACTCTTATAGTACCGCGCCATGCGCTGCATACCGTGGCTCTCTATTCCGTAAAGATCGCTCAGCAGCAGCACGTCTGTGATAATCCGGCTCTCTTCGGCATTAAAGCCGAATTTGCCGAATGCATCGTGGCAAAGTTGTACCAATACATCATACTTCCATTTCGTGTACCCCATTGTCGCCACCCCTTCGTAAATTGATCCTCTCACTATGGAAATATATTATGCGTTTAATATGGAGGACCCGTTGATTGTATAACCTGGATACTATTTATTCAAGGGAGAAAGCCCGCCCGTTGATCAGACGGTGCAGGAGCCTTCTCTTGCCGGTCACACACGACACCAGGTGTGGGTAGTGACCAAGAGGGGCCGGGCGATATTCTCTATTCCGCCGAAAAAACCAATTCCTGCAGCATCCCGTTGCCGGCGGTTCACATCCCGGTAATTGTCCTGTCAGTGGTATTCCGGATGAGGAATACTCCTCTTCCTGGACATCGCACTTCCTAAACGATTTTCCTGACCCTTCGTGTTGCCACTACTTCCGTATCGCATCCGGCCGGAGAAGAAACGATCACATCTCCGATCCCCACCGGAGCTGAAAGGGATACCCTGCGTATCTCCTCCATCACCTCCCGAATTCTGGCCAACGGAACCGGGCGATTTGTCCGCACGCTTACCAGCGGGAAATCTCCGTTATTGACCGGAACGCTTGAAGCTATGGTGCGCATGGGATTTTCCACTTCCTGGCGGGCCCAGGCCTCGCCCCGTCTGCATACATTTCCCTGGACCCTTGTAACAACAGGAGTTTCATCGTTATCCACGTCTACGACGATCGTGCATCCATTGGGGCACACGACGCATGTGAATTCCCTCGTGCTCATTCAACAACCACCTCCAGGGAGGAACATCCTGCAACAGATTCCTTCCGCAGGTCTATCCTGATCATCTCGGCAGGATGAAGCCTCATATGCTTCCGGCGGGCCACTTCCCGCTCCCCTGACCTCACTACGATGCTTCTGTCTCTCCAGGGGGCGGCGACCCGCAGGGAAATTACAAAATCCCTTTCGCCGGAAACTTTCCGGGGAAGGGTGTACCGGACACCATCCCCCGGCTTTACCGGAATCAGGCAGGGAAGAGCACAGCTTCCGTTCTGCACATAACAGGCGGCATATTTCCCCGCTTCACCCGCTTCCACGGAGACCCAGTCGACGAGATCATGGACATGAAGGACGTTTCCGCATGCAAATATGCCCGGAACATTCGTCATAAATGAATCATCCACTACTGCGCCGCCGGTGACCGCGTCCATATCTACACCAGCTTCCCGCGTCAGCTCGTTCTCCGGAATAAGCCCCACGGAGAGAAGCAGGGTATCGCAAGGGACAAAGCGTTCGGTCTCGGGTATGGGAGCCTTGTCCTGCCCTACCTGTGCGACCCGAATCCCCTCAAGGCGCCCGGTGCCGACGATCCCTGTTACGGTGGTATTGAGATGAAGCGGTATGCCGTAGTCGTTCAGACACTGCTGGATATTTCGCGGAAGTCCGCTTGAATAGGGAAGGATCTCGAAGACAGCCTCCACCGTTGCTCCTTCAAGGGTCATTCTTCGTGCCATAATGAGCCCGATATCGCCTGAACCCAGAATACAGGCTTTTTTCCCCACCATTATGTTTTCAAGGTTCATGAAGTTCTGGGCTGCCCCTGCCGTGTAAACTCCCGAGGGCCGGCTTCCCGGAATGGAAATGGCACCGCGTGTTCTCTCCCTGCAGCCCATAGCCAGTATAACCGCACCAGCTTCTATCCTCTGGAACGTTCCCCGTGTGCTTACCTCGATCACCCTGTCCCGGGAGAGCGAAAGGACTATGGTCTCTTCCATCGCCTCGATTTGAAGATCCCGGAATTTACTGATATACCTGTCCGCGTATTCCGGACCTGAAAGGGCTTCCCCGAAGGTATGCAGTCCGAAGCCGTCATGAATGCACTGGTTGAGTATTCCGCCAAGTATGCGGTCGCGTTCAATGAGAAGAACATCACCGCAGCCTGCTTCGCGGGCTGCAATGGCAGCGGCGAGACCGGCGGGACCGCCGCCTATGACGACCACTTCCCGACATATTGTAGGAATTGTACCATTCTTCATGTTCATCTGACACCCCCTCCTTTCACAGGCCGCACATTTCCAGCGAACAGGGGAGATGCTGTACTCCGCTTGATGAAATCCTCAGGGGCCCATCCGAACTCATCCCGCAGGATTCGCGTGATCCTCGGTACGCAGAAACCTCCCTGGCAGCGTCCCATGGAAGCCCTTGCCCTGTACTTGATGCTCACGAGAGTCCGTGCTCCGAGAGGGTTGGTGATTGCATCAAGTATTTCCTGTTTCGTTATTTTTTCGCACCTGCAGATGATCTCCCCGTAATTGGGATTGTCCGCGATCATGGACGCCCGCTCTTCCGCCGGGAGCTCCGAGAAAAAGAACGTGCTTCCCGGGCGGACAGGGTTGAAAGAGGGATCGGGATGAAGAGGGATGTGCCGCTCCACCATCCCGCGGACCATCTCCGCGATGGCCGGTGCGCATGTAAGTCCCGGGCTCTCTATGCCGAGAAGATTGATGAACCCCGAGACATCCTTTCTGTCCTCGATCACAAAATCCTTGTTCCCTCCCACTTCAGGAGGGGTCTGCTTGGGACGGATCCCGGAAAAATTGCGGATATAGTCAGTCATGCGTATCTCAGGAAGAAGTTCCTGCCCCTCCCTCCGAAGTTCCTTCATAACGTCTGCCGTGCATGAATGGTCCTCGGAAGCATTGAGGTATTCAGCACTCGGCCCGATAAGGATGTTGCCGTCAACCGTCGGTGTCAGGTGAATACCAAGACCGGGCGCGTTCTTCTTCGGTGCGGGGTATATGAGAGCCTTCAGAGTACCGTCAAGTCTTTTATCCAGGACGTAGTATTCCCCCCGGCACGGATAAATCACGTAATCGCTGATCCCTGCCAGACGGCATATTTCCGCGGAAAAGAGACCCGAGGCATTGATAATGACTTTCGCGGTAAATGTCTCCCCGGCCTTCGTACCAAGCACCCAGCCTCCACCGGCAAGGGATGTTATGGAGGCCACCTGCTGTCCGAGGTGAAAATCAACCCCGTTCGCGAGGGCATTTTCGGCCAGGCCGATCGTCAGTCCATAGGGTGAAATGATGGAACTGGTGGGCGAATAAAGGGCGAGAGAGCCCTCGACCCCCGGCTGGATCTGCTGCATCCTGTCTTTTCCGATAAGCTCAAGTCCGGGAACCCCGTTTGCATCTCCCTGTTCCTTCAGCCTGTGCAGTGTCGCCTCGTCCTCTTCATCAAGCGCTACGGTGAGCTTGCCGATCCTTTTGATCTTAACTTTCAGATCCCGGCAAATGTCGTCCATCATGGCATTTCCCCTGACATCGAGCCGTGCTCTCAGGGAACCGGGAGCGTAGTTGAACCCGGCGTGCAGAACTCCGCTGTTGCGGCAGCTCGTCCCGAACCCCACGTCCATTTCCTTCTCGAGGACGGCAACCTTCACTGCGAACCGTGAGAGTTCACGGGCGACCGCGCAGCCGACAACTCCTCCGCCGATAACAACAACATCGTATTCCAGAGCCACTCCCTAACACCACGCTTTCAAAAAAGAACATTGGTAGACCAAGGTATTCCAATAAAACTTTTTTTATATTATCATGGGTACAGGGAGTAAATCAAGCAGAATCAACTGAAAATTTCAAGTTCTTTTTTTTAACTTTCTATTCAATCTGTATTTTTACCGGACAGGGGAGTCATACATGAACAAGAAAAGGCAGGAACTGATAAAAAAGATATCAGACCTTATCTCGGACGGTGAAATCATCTCTGAAGGGAAACTGCCCACTGAAAGGGAACTGGCCGCCATGCTGGGGACGAGCAGACCTCTTCTCAGGGAAGCACTCATTGCGCTCGAGGCTCTTGGATTGATCGATATTCGGGACAGACAGGGTATTTTTCTTGCAGAGGATGATTCCGGAGACCTCCGTAAGCCCCTCGGACAGGTTCATATCTGGCCTATGGAAATCCTCTCGCAGGTAATGGAGATCCGCCAGCTTCTCGATCCCCCGGCGGCAGCCCTCGCCGCACTCCGCCGGAAGGACGGTGACCTGGCAAAAATGGATGAGTGCATTTCCATGCTCGAGAAGATCCATATGGATAAGGACCCTCTCGAAGCACCCCTGGGAGCTTACTGGAATACCGTCCTTCACTCCACTATCTTCAAGGCCACAGGAAACACGCTGCTTGCGAGAATTTACGAAAGTCTTCTTGAAATGTCCGAAAAAGGGATCACTGCAATGAGGATGGACGTCCTTGATTCCGCCGCCCCTGACAGGACCGGGAAAATCCTTGAGCAGCACCGGAAACTGGTGGCAGCCATAAGGGATCAGGATGTGGAACGCGCCCGGGACGCATCGCGGGGGCACCTGAGATTTACCATCGATACGCTGGTGGAACTGAGCAGGGTCACTCCTCTTTCCAACTTTTTCGCATCCCGGATGGACCCGGTACTTGAATAAAAAAGCACGGACTGCGGGGAGCCCCCTTTAGTCCGTGCACCAATAAACCAGTTTGACGTACCCAGGGAACACGCTGCTTCATTCGATGAATTCAGCAAGCTTCCCCAGAGCCTCACTGAAGTTTTTCCGCCCAACGCCGATACGGAAATGATTCCAGTCAACGTCGAAGACAGTATCCGGCAAAATCATCACGCTCTTTTCCGTGACAGCCTTCTCGCAGAAATCTTTCACATGCTGGTTGCCGAGAAGCCTCGGGAAGGCCGTTGAACCTCCCTGGGGTTCGAACCACTCGAAGCGGTCCTTTCTCTCGAGAAAGAACTGTCTCGCAAAAGCGAGATTCTCCCTGACGATCGTCCTGCTCCTGTCCGCAAGTTCCTCTCCCCTGCGAAGCGCAGCGATGGCAAGAATTTCCGATGGGGCAGAAGCACATATTGTGGTGTAGTCCTTCAGTGAGGCGATCCGGTCAAGAAGCCAGCTGTCCCTGGTTGTGATCCATCCTATGCGGAGGCCGGGAAGGCCGAATGTCTTTGAAAGCCCCCCGAGAGCTGCGCTTTTCCTGTACAGGGACGGAACGGAGGGAAGCTTTTTTTCCGGATCGTGTTCAAGTCCCCTGTACATCTCGTCGGAGAAGATGAAAATCCCCCGTTTCGAAGTGATCTCCAGCACTTTCGACAGCTCATCCTCTGTCGGCAGAAAGCCCGTCGGATTGTGGGGGAAATTGACAACGACAAGCCGTGTGTTCTCTTTGAGCGCCCCTTCAAGGAACGGGATATCGAGCCGCCAGGCTCCCTTTTCCTTTTTGAGGTACCAGCGGGTCATTTCACAGCCAAGAGACTTCGGAATCTCGTACAGTGACTGATAGGCCGGGCTCAGTACGATTACATGGTCATTTCCGTCAAGGAGGGCGTTCATTGTGAGAAATATCCCTTCCTCGGGGTTGAGGACCAGGTTCTCCTCAGGAGCCGTTCCCGAGAGTCCGGCAATAGCCTCCCTCAGAATTGGATGGCCCCTCGATTCCGTGTAGGAAAGGCGGAGCCCTTTCCAGAGTTCGGCGATTTCAGGCCCGCTCCCCTGCAGCAGTTCCTCCGCCCCCATGGACTCACAGTCAGAAGGGCTCAACAGGTACTTCACGGTAAATTCATACTTCGCAAAATAGCGTTCCAGAAGAAAATCACGTACCTTCATTCGATCACAGCCTTCGATAAAAATCACGGTTATTTTTATTATACCCGTCTTTCCTCAGTCATTTCAGGAAACATAACGTATTTTACGATATTTCGGCAGAATTCCGGTTGACTTCATCCTAACCTATCGTTTTATATAGACAGGAACGTTTGCATTTACTTTTATTCCAGGAGGTACCAGCCATGACTGCACACACTGTCAAAAGGACTCTTTCCCTTTTTCTGGCCTTTCTTTTTCTGGGAACGATGATAATTTCAGCCCTCCCCTCCGACGCATTCACCCCTCCCCCGCTCCCCGGAGACGAAGAGGAGATCGCCCCGCCTCCACCGCCTGTTTTCGGAGACAGCGGGGAAGAGGAGCTGCCGAAACAGCCCCAGCCGGAGATAAAACCGAAACCTGTTCCCAAACCGGAAACAAAGCCGGCGCCGAAACCGCAGCCGAAACCAAAACCGAAGCCAAAACCCAAGGCGGAGCCCAAGGAACCATCCTACACCGTGGACCAGCTCTTCAAGATGGGTATGAACACCTATAAGGGAGAGAACGGGGCAGCCCAGAGCTATGCCGAAGCCCTCAAGTGGTGGGGCAGGGCCGCGGCGAAAGGACACGCCGTAGCCCAGTACAATCTGGGGATCATGCACAAAAACGGGGAAGGAACGCCGAAGGATTACAAGAAAGCCCGGGACTATTTCCTCCAGTCAGCGAGAAACAAGTATGCCAGCGGGGCGGAGCAGCTCGGCCACCTCTACTACGGGGATTTCCTCGGGAAGCCGGACTATGGTGAGGCGTACCGGTGGTACGAACAGGCCGCACAGAATAACAGGGCCTTTGCCCAGTTCCGACTGGGCCTGATGCATTACAAGGGCCAGGGACGGCCCAAGGACGCCCTGAAAGCATTCTACTGGTTCGACGAGTCAGCGAAGAATGGTTTTATCGACGCCATGGTGAACCTTGGAGTCCTTTATGAAAAGGGAGAGGGGGCTGTCTTCAGCCGGGAAAAGGCCTTCCAGTGGTATTCAAAAGCGGCTGAAAAGGGATCCCCCCTCGGCATGGCCTATCTCGGCGAGGTCTATTACCAGGGCCGGGGCGTGCCGAAGGACGAGAAAAAAGGCATCCGGCTCCTGGAGCAGGCGGCAGCGAAGAATCTTGCCTACGCCCAGCGGCTGCTTTACAAAATAGACAACATCAAGTACATGAAGTACCGGAACGTGAAATAACGAAGCTGCCTTTGTCGTCGTTCTGAGCAGATCGATGGCGCTGCATCCTGAGCGCAGCGATTTGTTGTCATCCTGAGCGGAGCGAAGGATCCCGCCTTAATGGATTTTCAGAACCAACCCTGATGCCCTTCTTCGCTTCGCTCATCAGGACGACACAACAGACTGTCATCCTGAGCGGAGCGAAGGATCCCGCCTTTATGGATTTTCAGAACCAATCCTGAGGTTCTTCTTCGCTTCGCTCATGAGGACGACACAACAGACTGTCATCCTGAACGGAGCGAAGGATCCCGCCTTTATGGACTCTTTGAACCAACCCCGAGGACCTTCTTTGCTTCGCTCATGAGGACGACACAACGGACTGTCATCCTGAGCGGAGCGAAGGATCTCGCCTTTGTGGATTTTCAGAACCAACCCTGATGCCCTTCTTTGCTTCGCTCATCAGGACGACACAGAGAAAAATTCCGGTTTCCATACTCACTTCAACAGGCAGGGCCCCGCCAGGGGGCCCTGCTTCGTCTTTTCCGGACTGTCTACTTCACCGTAACCGTCTTCAGTATGGCTTCCAGGTTTGCCTGCGTCCCTCCCTTTCCGCGGAAGAGGACGAGTGCCACCCCTCTGTTGTTGCCAATGGGGGGGAAGAGGAGGTTCACCGCTCCGTCCTCGTCCGCCCGGAGCACCTTCACTCCCCCGAGGGAGACCGTCCGGGCACCGAGGAGATCCTTCTTCGCCTCCCCGTACTTCTTCGTCACCCCTCCGGAGACGCCGTGGACCGGGTTGTCGAAGCTTCCCTGCCAGTAGACGTGAAACAGTTCAACGTCATGTTCCTTCAATGTCTTCCCGTTCCATGACGAAGGTATGCCGAAGGTGACGTTCCCGATAGTCACAGATTTCCAGCCCGCCGGCAGCTTTGCCGTTCCCCTTTCCGGCTCCATCTGCGAGGGAGGAGTTTTTCCCGCAGTAAAGGACATTTTTCCGGCGATCTCCCCGAACATGGGGGCGTACTTTTTCCAGCCGCTCCCGCTGCCGGCCACCACGTGAAGGTAGGCTCCCATGCCGCCCTCGGCTCCGTCGGCTATGAAGTAGAACGTCCGGGTCACTCCGGGGGCGTTCCCCTGGAGGTAGTAGGCCTTCCTGCTGCCCAGGGTCACCGTTCCCTCGCCGGAGAGGGAATCGAAGATCCGGTTGGCGGTCTTTCCGGTATAGAGCCCCTTGATTTTGCCGTCGGTGAGCCCCGGCGCCAGGGTGCCGATGCGGACGACGGCCACCCGCTTGCCGTTCACGTAGTAGTCATAGTTTGCGAAGGGGTATTTTCCGTTTTCCTTCCCCGAGGAGCTTTTCACGCTCTGGAAGCCTCCGGCGGGGATCTCGTACCGGATTCCGGCGAGGGTGAAGGCCTTCCACCCTCCCCAATGCTGCTCCGTATCGGCCGGCGGAGTTCCGGGACTCTCCGCCGGCGTTTCCGCCCCCGGATCCTTCCCTCCGCCGGAAGAAGGAGCCTCTGCAGGTTTCTTTGCTTCCGCCGCATTCTTCATCCTGGCGATATAGTCCTCCAGCTTCCGGACGTGCTCCTCCACCACCGGGTCGGGGAAGATGGCAAGGCCTTCCCTGTATTTCTCCAGGGCATCTTCGTACCGTTTTCCCTTCTGCAGCTCCGCCGCCCTGCGCCAGACGGCCGATGCCCGGGCCCGGGCATCGGCTTCGGCCTGCTCCTGCCTGCGCTTCCTGTCGGCTATGAAGTCCTCGAGCTTCTTCACGTGATCACGGACAGCCTTTTCATCGCTGATTTTCAGGCCCTCCCGGTATTTTTCAAGGGCCTCTTCATACTTTTCCTTCTTCTGGAGTTCCGCAGCCTGGTTCCAGACCTCCACGGCCCGCTTCCGGGCATCTTCGGCCCGGGACTTTTCCGCCTCGCCCTTCATCCGCGCCAGTTCCCGCTCGATGGCGGGATTGCCCGGATCCAGGGATGCCGCCCGTTCCATTGCGATGACCGCCCGGTCCCGGCGGGCGGCGTTCCACTCGTTCCGCCCGGCCTGGTACTCCCTCGCCGCCTGGATTCTGCTCTTTGCCACGGTCACGGGGAGGGTCACTTCCGCCCTGCCCGCTTCTTTCCCCCCTACTTTCGCCAGGACCGTGACGGCCAGGGACCCTGTTCCGTTCAAGGTCACCGAGGCAGTGTCCCATGACGCATGGCCGATTGTTCCGGGCCCCGTGGCCGACCATTCCCAGGTCACGGCTTTCGCGGGGGAGACAAAAGCCTTGAACTCGGCCGTCTGCCCTTCGATCCACTCCTCCCTGGGGGGATAGTCCACCCGTCCGTCGGGCAGCACGATCTGCCCTCTCTCGGAGAAGGCCAGGACCCTGACGGTGACGTCCAGGGACCGCACGGAAACGGACCCCGAAAGCTCCGCTGCCGTTTTCCCTCCCTTGTCCCGGACAAGAACCGACACCGGGACGGGATCGAGCCCGCTCACCGGCCCGACAAGGGCGCTTCCCCCTTCACGGCCGTACTGCCGGGCGGCGGGAAAGGCCGCCTTCCAGTCAAAATCGAACAATTCGTCTGCGTTTACTCCCGGCGGAAGCTTTACGGAGGCCCGGAAACTGTCGCCCGGGGTCACGTATTCCGGAAGTGCCAGGGAGAGGGGAGGCGTGTCCACCGTCACCTGCACGGGCTCGGAGACGCCGAGAACCACTCCTCCTGCTCCCCGCACTTCGGCGCGGATTTCAGCAATGCCCGGCCGGGCGGCCCGGCCGCTGAATCCCGGCCCCGTTCCCTCCGCGGGGTTCCACTGCACTTCCGGGCTGCCGGAGAGGCGGATCCGCGGCACCGGTGACCGGTTCACCTTCGATCCCGGAGGGGAGAGAGGGTAGTCCACCCGGCAGGAGACCGTTTCCCCGAGAATCGCCCGTTGGGGGATGCCGGATATGGTGACGGTGAAGGGCTTCACTTCCACATCCCGGTTCACCGTGACCCGCCGCCCCGCCGAATCCAGGACCAGCAGGGTGAACCGGTACGTCCCCGGCCGGTCGGGGATGAAGGTGAGAATATCCCCCGACCCGGTAACCGGACCTCCCCACAGGAAGGTATAGGGGGGCTTGCCCCCTTCCGCGGAAGCGGAGAGGGTGATCCTCCCGTTCACAGTCCCAGGGTCGGGGTCCGCCCTGACGGCCCCCTTCAGGAGAGGAACCTTCAGCTCGGGGGGCAGTTCCATCACGGGGAAAGAGACGGAGGCCGCGCCCAGAAGAAGGTCCTCCGTGTCCCGCACCTCCACCCGGGCCGATGCCGTTCCGGCAGCGGTGCCGTACAGGGTCGCCTCCTGCCCGATGCCCGACGACGCCAGAGACGTCTCCGGTCCCGGGATCCACTTCCACCGGAGGCCCTTCGGCGCATCGGGGTCCTTGACTTCCGCCTTCATCCGGACGTGCTCGTCCCGGAGAAAGGTGTCCTTTTCCACGGTCCTGAGGCCCTGCCCCTGCACCCATTCCTGCGGACGGGGGCCCGCCGGGCCGAGAACCGCCACGGCCACTTCGTACCCCGCCACCTCCAGGGCCAGCGTTTTCTCCGCCAGGGTCTCCCCTCCCGGACTTCTGGCCTCAGCTTTCAGGACGTATTTCCCCGCCTCCCGGGGGAGGAAGGAATATTCCGTGGAATCCGCGGCTCTCGTCCCGCTGCGGGTGGCGTTTCCCTCCAGGGTCCACGCGACGAAGGCCCCTTCCGGCAGTCCGGGCTTCGCCCCGGCCTTCGCTTTCACTTCCTGTCCTACCTTCGGCTTCGGGGGCGCGGCCGTGACGGACAGTTCAGGCCCCACCACTTCTATTTCAACCTGTTCCGATTCGCCGAGGGTACCGCCCCCGTCCAGGGCAACGGCCCAGATCCGCACCGTTCCGGGTTCGGAAAAGACGGCTGTCGTCCGTCCCTCCTCCGATTCCGGAGGGGAGAAGGAGACCTCCGTGGAGGGCTCGAAGCGGAAGAACAGGTCTCCTTTCTTCGCTCCTTCCGCCGACGCCAGGAGTTCCACGGGCATTCCGGCGGTCACGGGGCCTGCCGGAGGGCTCACCCTCCGGAGCGTTACGGCCGCGTCCTTTTTCTCTTCCCCGGCTGCGTCCGCCGGTCCCGTGGTCCGCTTCGGGTCCGGAACCACCCGGATGCTCGCCAGGATGGACCGGAGCTGCGACAGAAGCCCCCGGGCGAACCGGGCCGTCTCGGGGTCGTCCTCGGGGATGGTGTCCTCAGCGAGGGAGAACTTGATCTCCGACCGGAAGTCGAGGGCTGTCTCTCCCCTGATCACCAGGCCGTTCAGCACCACCCGGCCGCCGGTGACGAACCGGCCGTCAGGGGATCGCTTGATGTTGTACGACGGGCCCTGCACGGCGAGATATCCCTCGTATCCGTCCACGGTGACCCTCTCCAGGGTCCCGTACTTATTGTTGGTCTCCACCTGCTTCTTCACCGATTCGAGGGTCCTGCCCCTCCATGTGCCGATCTGCAGGAGGAACTCCCCCCGGACGCTTCCCCGGGACGTATCCTCGTCAAGGGTGAGAAGCACACCCTCTTCGTTGGGGCCTCCCGCCCACGACGGGGAAGCGGCCACGGAACAGCCCATGGGAAGAACCTCCACGGACCTGTACGCTTCGGCGAGAGATTCCATGGGGGCTCCCTTCTGGTTCCCCCGCAGCTTCCGGTAGACGGTAACGCCCACGCTGCCCCTCACGCCCCGGGTGTTCTGATGGGGGGTGAACTGGATCTCCGTCCCGGGACTTGCTGTCCGTTCTCCCCCGCCGCCGCCGAAGCCGTCGGTTCCCCCAACGGTCTCGCCGAGGATGACGAAGGACCGCCGTCCCTGGCTGGGGTCGCTGCTCCACCGGAAGGAATCGGCGGCCTGTTCGGCCATGCCGGGGGGCAGAAGGGCCTTCACGGCCACGATCTCTCCCTCCATGACCGTCGCCGGAAGTTCGAGCCGCAGTTTTCCGTCGTCTTCAGCCGCTCCCTCCTTTTCCGGCCCTTCTCCGGCGTCTTTTGGAACTGCAGGCTTCCCGCCGTCCTTTTTTTCCGGGTCCGTATCGGGCTTCTCTGTGTCCGGCTCCGGTTCTTCCTCTTCGGGACCGGGCCAGGAGGGCTCCGTGATCCCGATGAGCCCCGACTCGGCGGCCGCAGTCCGCCCCTTTCCGTCCCGGGCGGTCACCCGGAACCTGAGAGAGTGCCCCGCCAGGCCCCGAGCGGATTTCACCAGCCGTCTCCCCGCGACGGCCGCTCCGGAGCTCCATTTCCCGGAGACGCTGTCCCACTCGTGCCATTCGTACTCCACGCCGTCCCGGGGATCCTTCACGGCAAGGCGGATCGTGTCCGTATCGCCCACCTTCGACGGGTGGGGTTCCAGCGCTACGGACAGAGGGATCTCCCTGACGACCGAGATCTTCCTGGACGCCGATCCCTCGAAAAGCACCGTCCCGTCAAGGACCTGGGCGGCGTAGAAGACGATCTCCGCCGTCTTTCCCTCCCAGGGGGCCGTGTCGAAATGAAGGGCGTCTCCGTCCCCGGCGAATTCCCCGTTGACGGACCACTGGTATTTCAGGGTTCCTCCGTCCTTTCTCGGGAAGGCGGTGCCCGAAAACCGGAGGGGTGTTCCGGCCGCGGCCTCGGTGATATCAGGTTCGAGGAGGACCCGGAGATCTCCTCCGGGTCCTCCGGGAGGCAGAACCTCCAGGGAAAGGGCGGACGCCGAAACGAAACGGTCCTTCGTCCGGGCCTCCACCCGGATCTCCACGGTCCGCCCCTCGTAGCCCGTGCCGTCGAAGGATATGGTCCGTTCCGCCGTGGAGGCGATCCGTCTCCCGTCCGCGAACCAGATGTACCATTCGAACCCTTCGCCTCCAAGACCGAACTCCTCCGTCTCCGCCGTGAGAGGAACAATTTCGCCCGCCCGGAAGGAATCCACGGGGCAGGTCAGCCGAAGCCTCGGACGGGGCGTCTCCGCGGCGGAGAGAACGGTCACCGGGTGAACGGCCCGGACCCAGTCGGCTCCGGGAAGATCGGCGAGGACATGCACTTCCAGGACTTTCTTTCCCGGAGACGAGGGAGTCCACAGGATGCGGGACGTTGTGTCCCCCTCCAGGACCTCCCCGTCGTCGCCGGAGGCGAACTTCCAGCCGTACCGCGCCGATGTGAGCTCCCTGTCCAGGACGACCGTAAAACTCGCTTCCATCCCCTCGCCTGCGGTGTCCGGACCTGAAATCCGCACGCCGGGAGGGGTCTGCCTGCTGCGGAGGGATTCGAGATATTCCCTGTATTCGCTGATCATCCGGCGCCGCTCCGGGCTACCGGAGGGATAGATCAGGGCTCCCGCCCTCGTACGCACAGCGGGCTGCAGGGTCTTTTCATCTGCCCGGGATCGGCCGACGATCTCCTCCACGGCAACGGCCGCCTCCCGGAGGGCCTTTTTCGCCTCTTCCAGGTCTTTCCGGTCCTCTTCGAGGACGATCCGGATCGATTCGGGAGAGCAGGAGGGCTTCCGCACCAGGAGAAAAAAGGCGCTCCACCGCTCCCGGAACTCCATAAGAGCGGCATGGACCTTCAGCCACTCCTCCCAGTCGGCGATAACCGCCTCCTGGGGTTCCCGGCCGCTTCCGGTCTTTTCGAGAAGGGAGGCGCCGCAGCCCAGTTCCTCTCCGATTTCCAGCAGTTTCTTTTCGTTCGTCCCCTGGTCGAAGGCCTTCCGCTTTTCCAGCTCGGCGATGACGTCGGCGAAGTACTGCCGGGTCACCCTTTTCACCTCCGACACGTACTTTTCGTGGAGCCGTTCCCCGTAGAGGCTCAGGTTCAGATACCTCCGGGGCCAGACGGGGATGCCGCTCTGCCCGTCGGAGAGTTCCTTCCGCGCCAGGAGTTCGTGGTACATGGCGATGGACGGGTGAGTCCTCACCTGGGGCACGAGAATGTTGGAGATCTTCGGCACCAGTTCCGGCAGGGTGAAGGCTTCGTCCCGCCCCACGGTGACCGAACCTCCGCCGGGAAGGCTGTAGGTTATGGACTTCACCCTCCACGTCCCCTCCCGTGTCGGTTCGAAGGCCGTTCCCTCGTACAGCTCGTCCACCATTTCGTCGTACTGCCACTGCTGCCAGGTGCCCACGTACCACTCGGCGGCGGCGGTTCCCATGCCGTACAGGGCCTCGGGAACGGCGAGCGTGGGGAAGAGAAGGTAGACCACGCCGATGGCCGCCCGGGTGTAGTTCTCCATGACCACGGCTTCAACGATATCTCCTCCCGGAACCCGGGACCGGAAGAGCTGGGTTGCCACGTTGGACACCGATTCGGACATGTCCTTCCCTTCCCGGAAGCCGCTCACGTAGGCGTAGAGCTCCTGGCCCAGGTTGACGGCCTTGAAGGGAAGGGAGTTCCCCACGGCGCCCAGGATGGACGCGTTGAGCCGGTCGTTGATCCTGCCGATGGGGATGGTTACCGCCCGGGTCTTTCCCCCGGGGCCGGGAAGAAACACGTCCGGGTTCATGGCCCGGAGGCGGGCCACCGTGTGGTTGTCGAGGTAGTCAAACCAGTTGTTGAAGCCGTCGATCGCCCCGTCGGCGGTGGTGTAGGCTCCCTCGAAGAGGCGCCATGCCATGCCGAGGGCCAGGTCGAGGGAACCGGGCTTTTCGGCGGCCAGATCCAGGTAGCGCTTCATCCGCTCCAGCTCCGACGCCGGAATGTTCAGCACCGTCACCTTCAGGGCGTCGGCGAGGGCGATCATGGTCTCGTGGGCCTTCGGCGGGAAGTCCACTCCCTTCTCCACGTAGGCCTTGAAGGTCTCCTCGAGCTCCGAGAGCAGTTTCCTCCGCTCCCCGTCCTTTTCCGCGGCTGTTCTGGCATCGCCGATGAGCTTCAGCCGGGCATCGATGCCCTTGGACACGTTGTCCCGGATCAGGGCGGAGGCCCGCTCCCCGAGGGAAAGGATCGCCCGGTCGAGGCCGGCGAAGTCCCGGGGATCCCCGAGGAGCGGTTCGCTGATCTCCAGGATGCGCTTCAGCCTCTGCCCGCCGTCCAGCCCGCTGTTCTGCTTCACCAGGGTCACCTGCCGTGCCCAGGCAGCCAGGGCAGTGTCGACGAGGGGGCCTTTGGCGATGGCGGCGCTCCGGTCCACGTACTTCGCCAGCTTGAGGATCTTCTCGTGGTAGGCGAGCCGGGCCTGAATGGCGTCGGTGGTCATGTGGCGGAGCATCTCCAGGCTCACCGCCGGCTCCATGTCCGGGGTCATCCTGTCGGGAGGCTCGTCCATGAGCCGGGCGAGGTCGTCCGGGGCGCCGCCCCTCATCCGGAGGTTGTTCTTCAGATTGGCGAAGATGAAGACCCGCTCCACCGGGTCGGTGACATCCCGGTAGCCCACCTCCCCGTTCTCAATTACGATCTCCTGCAGCCGTCCTCTTTTGAGGGAGTCCGTCTCCGCCCAGTCCGCGGCGGGCTGGGTGATGTACACGTCCAGGGTGGCCTGCCGGTGGGCTGTCACGAGGGCGTCCAGTGCCGTCATGTCCAGGCTGAAGCTCTCCCGGATGGCGGAAGAGATGAAATCCCTGAGGGCGGCGGCGTTCTCCGCCTGGGCCGCCAGTGTGGAGATATCGATATCTCCCTCGAACCGGAGCTCTCCGTAGGATTCACGGGACGACGCCCCGGCATCCATGCGGATGAGATAGGGAAAATCGGGATGGGCGTCCCTGTAGCGCCGGACACCCTCGGCGAATGCGCGTTCGACGCCCTTCCGCCGTACGTCCATGAGGGACCGTTCCGCTTCCCCGAAGGACCGCTCCCATGCCTCGAGGGCTCCGGAAAGGGCGTCCGCCGGGGAGAGGGCCCCCGTCTTCCGCAGCTCTTCACCCCGCAGGCGGATGAACTCCTCCTTGAAGGCCATCACGTCTCTCATGGTCATGCCGTCCCGGCCGAGGGAGCGGAAAAACTCCATGCCGTCCAGGTCCCCGGCCAGAACGTTCCGGAGCCTCGACTCGAGAAGGTGATAGGTCTCGGAAGGCTGGACCGGCGGCCGGCCGATGGGGTTGACTTTCAGCCACCAGCTGTTCTCCCCTTCGGAAGGGGCGGCATATCCCGCACACGGGAGGAAAAGAACAATCAGAAGCACAAGGACGGACAAAAGGGATCGTTTCATGGGAACACCTCCGAAAAAAAAGTCCGGACAGGAAGAACCGGCAGGAAAAAAACAGGCGGCCCCTCCGAAGAAAGGGCCGCTGCGGTATCAGTCAGGTTCCACGGAAAAATCCACCAGGAGCACTTTCCCTCCTGAAAAGGTCACCTGCAGCTCAGCATACCCTGCTTCGTCGGACCAGCCGAAAACCGGTCCGTCCTGGAACCGGGGCGGCCCGAGCTCCAGGAAGACCTCCCTGTGACCGGCATTCAGGCGCACGGACCTTCCCAGGACGTAATCCCCCTGTGTCACCCTGGCTCCGATGAGGGCACGATTGTCCTTCGTGGAGAAATAGCGAAGTTCAAGCCCCGGGTAGGACAGTTCGGTGAATGTCACTTTGTAGGACGGGTCGTGCCGCCCGGGTACCTCCCGGTCATTCCGGGATATTGGTTTTCCCAGCTTCTGAACCGCTTCTTCGGGAGTGCTGCCTAACCGCTCCTGGGTGGAGAGGAAGAATGCGTCAAAGGCAAGGCTCTGGGCACCGCCGGTATTCCCGAACCACTCACCCTGGGGAAGGGGCTCCACGTACTGCCCGTAGACCCACCCCTCCACCACGGGACCGTCCGGCCATGGGATCCTGGCGATCACAAGGGACCAGGGATAGATATCCGTCCGCTGCTCCTCCCTGAGCACCACGGCGGTCTCCCCTCCGGCAAAGCGGCCGATGACCCTCCCGGTTCTCGATCCCTCGGCACGGATATTCACGGATGATCCCGTGATCCTGACAAGTACGGGGTCCGCCCCGGCAGCTGCGGCAGCTGCCGCAGCGAAAAGCAGCCCGAACGCGGCCAGGCAGACTGTGAATTTTCTGGTGAACATCGTCCATCGCCCCTTTTAGATAAGTCAATGTTTTTAAATCACCATAAATACTATATACCACCTGCCGCTGTCTGGAAAGAATTGACACTCCAGCTCCCGGGGAATACCATGAACCTGAAAGAATATCACCAGGGAGGAACAGTCATGACCCCATTCCACCGACCCGATACACAAACGATCGCCCGTGCCTTTATCCTTGCCGCAGCCCTTTTTCTCGTTCCTCCGGCACTTCCGGAAGCCGCAGCGCAGCAGAAGGAAGCGGATATTCTCGTTCTCCTCGAGGAACGGCGACGGGAAATTGCATCGCTCATGGAAAGGGCTGTGGTCTATGTCCTGGTGGATCACGGCGGTTCCATAAGCATGGGAACAGGTTTTGTCGTCACCGACGGGTACGTGGTAACCAACGCCCACGTGGTGGAGGGGAAGGGGACGATAGTCCTTGTAAACCCGGACCTGAAGCCTGTTCAGGCAACGCTCGTCCGCATGGAACACGGAGATGAGCCGGGAGCCAACGACTTTGCCCTGCTCCGGTTTTCCTCAGGGACGTCCCTTCCCTCCCTCGTCTTTTCCCCCAGGGTGAGCCGCATGGACCGGGTGAGTTCCTGGGGTTTTCCCCTGCTCGTCACCCGGTTCGACCAGAGCATTGAAGAGATCCTGAACGGCGAACTCAGGACGGCACCTCCCGTGGTCTATACAGAGGGAACAGTCAGCGCCGTCGTGGAAAAGAGGGGGAACAGGAACATCATCCACACCGCCGCCATCGCCGCCGGAAACAGCGGCGGCCCACTGGTCAACAGCCGCGGCGAGGTGGTGGGCATCAATACCTGGGGCTACACCGAGGAGGACGAGGGGGCCTTCGTCAACGCATCCCTCCCGGCTGACCGGATCGTGGATTTCCTCCGCAGGGCGGGAATATCTCCCCGGGTCTCAGACCAGAGGGCGGTCCCGGGAAAGATCCGGACTTCCCTTCCGGCGCTGTCCCTCCCCCGGGCGGACACCCCGGGAGAGGAAGATTTTGAAACCAATGAGCTCCTGGACCTCGCCCGAAAGGGAGATCCCGGGGCCCAGTCTGCTGTCGGGGCTCTGTACTACGACGGTGACGGTTTCCCGAAGGATATAGGAAAGGCTGTGGAATGGCTGGAAAAAGGCTCCGCTGGAGGTGACACAGGGGCAATGACTCTCCTGGGACTCATCAGGATCTTCGAGGACGGCTTCACGGATCCTGACCAGGGAGTCGATCTCCTGAGGGAAGCTTCTTCGGCGCCTGAAGCCGATCCGGAGCTGCAGGGCCTTCTCGCCCGCCTCCTCTACGACGGCGGGATGTGGGGCATCGAAAGGGACCTGGATGAATGCGCGGAATGGGCGGAAAAGGCTTCGGAAGGGGACGACCCCGACGGCATGGGCCTCCTGGCTCTTCTTTATTACTTCGGCGAGGGAGTGGACGAGAACGACGAAAGGGCCCTCGAACTGGCCGAACGGGCCGCGGCTGAGGACAGCTCCCTCGGCAGGGCTGTCCTCGCGTGGATACACTACGAGGGAGTCGCAGCCGATGAAGACCTGGAAAAGGCCCGGCTCCTCGCCCTTGACGCTGCTGAGCAGGAAGAATCCCTCGCCCAGGGACTCCTGGCCTTCATGTACCTTAAGGGGCATGGTGTTGAAGCGGATGGAGAAACAGCCGAAGGGTGGGCCCGGAGAGCCTCGGAAAAGGGGAACGAATTCGGGTGGTTCGTCCTCGGGTCCCTGTATCTCTCGGGCAGCGGAATAGAGCAGGATCTGCCCGCCGCCTGGGCATACCTCGATATGGCTGATGGAAGAAATATTGTAGACGCCGAAGAACTGAAGGAAGAAGCCTGGGAAAAGATGTCGAAAAAAGAAAGGCAGCGGGCTGCGGAACTCAGGAACCGCTGGACGGAAGAGAGGGTCCTTCCCCGCTGATCAGCGGGGAGAAGCCCCCTTCTTCCCCATATCGCACAAAACTTTCGCCAGACCGAGCTTGTGCCGGCGGATGAGCCGCTCCGCTTCATCCCCGTTGTTCTCCTCAAGGGCCCTGAGGATGGCAATATGATCTTCGTGCGCTGTTTTTATCCTCTCGGGACGGAACGCAAAAACTATTCGGGAGAATCCGCCGCCGTCCCAGAGTTTGAAGATCATCTCGTTGAGGAGAGGGAAAGGCCCCTTTGCATAGATCGTCCTGTGAAATTCCTTGTTTGCCGTGATGAACCGGTCACATTCTCCGGCCTTTACGAAGCCGTCCATCTCGTCCACCCTGCGGTGAAGGTCCGCAAATGCCTCCCTGTCAAGGAAAGGCAGCGCCACATTAGCGGCATACCCCTCAAGTGCTCCGCGGATGGACATGACTTCCATGATTTTTCCCGTGTCGAACTCGGTCACCCTGGCTCCCTTATGAGGCTCCAGGACAACCAGCCCCTCGGATTCAAGAAGCTTCATGGCCTCCCGGACCGGGATCGCCGAGACTCCGATCTCCTTTGCGATTGAGGCGACAATAATGTTCATCCCCTGGGGCCATTCACCTGAGACGATCTTATCCCGCATCAGTTCATACACAAAACCCGATTTTGTCTTGTATTTCTGCTTCAGCTGCATGGCATCCTCCCGAGATAATCAATATACAATGCATATTATACCTTATTTCTCATCATTATAAATCGCATTTTTTTAAAAAAAGTTCACGGCGCGGCGTCCCTGGGAGGATTTGAAGGGACTGCAGAGGCAGCAGACTGTCACAAGCAGACCGGAACATGATTGACACAACCGGTCCTAGAGCTTAGGATTGAGATAATTTCGTACAGAATTCCAATCCGGGGGGAAGGCCGGTGAGATTCCGGCGCGGTCCCGCCGCTGTGTACCTGACGAGTCCGCTGCACCACCGGGAAAAACCCGGGAAGGGGCGGGCAAGGATGAGGGAAGCCAGAAAACCCCGGATGGAATATTTGGTTTGACGCCTGCGAGGGTTCAGGTCGGCTTCCCTGAAGATCTCCGGTTTTTCATCAGGATCAAAGGGCGGGCCCCTTTTCGCAGGGGTCCGCCCTTTTTTGAGGAGGTTCCATGGATAACAGAACGGAAAAACCGGACCGTTTTCTCTCGCCTGAAGAGATCGAAAAGAAAAGCTTCGGGATACTTGAAAACCTGATGGGAGACTATAGCGGAACCGCTTCGGAAAGAGAGGTCGTTTTGCGCATCGCCCACGCCACAACGGACGTGGAATGGGCAAAGACGTTCCTGTTCTCTCCCGGTGCTGTTGAATCCGGTATTGAGGCCATCCGCAGGGGGGCTCCCATCATCACCGACGTGGAGATGGTACGGGCGGGAATCCGCCGCTCAGCCGCGGAACGGACCGGAAGCGCCGTTCTGTGTTTCCTGAACGACGCCGATGTGGCGGAAGACGCCAAACACAGAAAAACCACCAGGGCACGGGCTGCCATGAGAAAGGCCCTTCCCCTGCTTGATGGTGCTGTTGTGGCAATAGGCAACGCTCCCACTGCGCTTTTCGAAGTGTGCGACATGGTGGAAAAAGGCCTGTGCATTCCTGCCCTTGTAGCGGGAATTCCCGTGGGCTTCGTAGGCGCAGCGGAATCCCACGACGAACTGACAACCCTTGACTGTCCCTGGATCACCCATGCAGGGCCCAGGGGAGGGAGTGCCGCAGCCGCAGCTATAATCAACGCGGTCATACGGCTTGCAGTAAAGGGATAAGGCGTATGGGCTCTCCCGTGTTCGATTCTCTTGGATACACCGGCGGCATGAGACGGGGATACACCACCGGGAGCTGTGCGGCTGCGGCAGCAAAAGGGGCGGCCATGATGCTCTTTTCCCGGGAAACCGCGTCATCCGTTTCCATAACACTCCCCGGAGGACAGGCCATCACCCTTCCCCTTGAGGAATGCTCGTTCTCCGGAACTTCAGCCCGATGTGCCGTGCGGAAGGATTCGGGCGATGACCCCGATGGAACGGACGGCATGCTGATCTTCGCAGGGGCACGGAGGATCGAAAGCTCCGGCGTACGCATTTCCGGGGGACCCGGGATCGGCCGCATAACCCGAAAGGGACTGCCTCTTCAGCCCGGCGAATGGGCGATCAATCCCGGTCCGAGGCGGATGATCGAGATGGAAGTCGGGTCCGTTCTGCCCCCGGGCCAGGGTGTGGAGATCACTATTTCAGCCCCGGAAGGGGAAAAAAGGGCGAAGAACACATGGAACCCGAGGCTGGGCATCGAAGGAGGCATCTCCATTCTGGGAACCACGGGCATTGTTGAGCCCAAGTCCACCGCGGCGTACCTGTCCTCTATAGACCTCTACATCTCGTCAGCGGTAGCTTTCGATTCTTCACGGCCCGGGGCGGTTTTTCTCGTGCCGGGATACGTGGGGGAGCAATGCCTGCGGGAGCGATTCCAGGTTCCCGGCGAACTGGTCGTACGGATAGGCGACCACGTGGGGCATGCACTCAGGTCCTGTGTCTCGGCGGGAGCCGCTGAAGTATTTCTCTACGGTCATGTGGGCAAGTGGGCAAAAGTGGCTGCAGGCCTTTTCAACACAAACTGCGAGTTCGGCGACGCGCGGCTCGAAACACTTGCAGCATGCGCCGGCGCTGAAGGGGCAACGACGGAACAGATCCGGGAGATACTCTCCCTTCCCCTCGCGGAAGAAGCCGTTCTTCTGCTGCGGAAATGGAACCTCTCCTCCGTTTTTTCTCTTGTGGCAGAGCGGGCCCACATGCGGTGCTCCCTTCTCCTTGGAAGGGCTGTTCCTCTCTGTGTCGGCGTACTCTCCCTGGAGGGCGAAGTCCTAGGGAGTTTTCCCGCTGCGGAAAAGGAGGTCGGGACATGGACAGAATTACTGTCGTCGGAATAGGTCCCGGAAGTGAAGCCTTCCTTGCTCCGGCCGCGAAGGATGCGATCGCCGGCGCCGAAATCCTTGCAGGAGCCCCCCGGCATCTCGCCCCCTTCAGGGGTTCAGGGAAAGATCTTCTGCCCTTGGACGGGGAACTCGACAGTTTTCTCGACGCACTGGCGGAAAAACGGCGCTGCGGAAAGACGGTCCTGCTGCTTTCAGGTGATCCGTGCCTTTTCAGCCTGCTCGGCAAAATCACGGCCCGCTTCTCCCCTGACGAGTACGAAGTAATCCCGGGAGTGAGCAGTTTTCAGCTTCTCTTCGCCAAATTGGGTATCCAGTGGAACGGGACAGAGATAGCAAGCCTGCACGGACGCCCGCTGGAAGATGCCTGGAGGTTCATCAGGGAGGACTGCAGGACACTGTTCTTCCTCGATTCGAAGAATACCGGCCGGAAAGTGGCCGAATTCCTTTGCGGTGCAGGTTTTGCCGACAGGCAAGCCGTTCTCGCGGAGAGGCTGGGCTACATGGATGAACGGATCATCAGGTCATCGCTCTCGGGCCTCAGCCGTGGATCTTCTTCAGAGGGGCTGGCGCTGCTTCTTCTTGAAGCGGGTCCCCTTCCCCCGTCCACCCTCGGAGTGCTTCCGGACGAATGGTTCGAGCGGGCTCCCGGAGTCCCCCTCTCAAAGGCAGCATGCCGCGCGCTTGCAGTCTCCCTGCTCCATCCCCTGGACGGCCAAGCTGTTCTGGAGGTCGGGGCCGGATCGGGAGGAATCACCGTCGAACTGGCCAGGAGGATCGGGAAAGGCATGGTTTACGCCGTGGAGCGTTCGGCAGAGGCCGCTGCCGCTGCTGCGCGGAACATCCACAGGGCCGGAGCCGGTTCCTCAGCACGCATTGTTGAGGGGGAAGCTCCAGAAGCGCTCGCTTCACTCCCGTCATGCACCAGGGCTGTTGTGGGAGGACACGGAGGCTCAGCGGAACAGATCATACGCTCTTTATGGCGGAAGCTTCTTCCCGGAGGGCGCCTTCTCGTGACGGCGAATATGCCTTCCACCGCGGACAGGGCATGGCATACCCTGAAAGGGCTCGGAACCGTTCCATCCCTCATGCATGTGAACGCTTCCTCGGCTGCGGAGACAGGGGAATCCTGGATGCTCTCTGCGGCAAACCCGGTGTTTCTTATTTACGGGGACAAGAAAACAGACAAGGACGGTACGATCCATGGAACCAGCTGAAAAAACAATTCTCTTCGCCGGAGCAGGCCCGGGGGATCCCGAACTGCTGACGCTCAAGGGGAAAAAAGCCCTCGAGGAGGCGGACCTTGTGCTGTATGCGGGCAGCCTGGTGAACAGGGAAATTCTCGCCTTCTGCCGGCCATGTTGTGAAAAGGCGGATTCTTCGGGGCTCTCCCTTGAGGAGCAGGTAGCGCTCATGGCTGAAGCAGCCGGGCGGAGAAAAAACGTGGTGCGGCTCCATACCGGCGACCCGAGTCTTTTCGGTGCGGTGGCGGAACAGAAGAGGATGCTTGAGGAACTCGGCTGCTCCGTCAGGTTCATTCCGGGGGTCAGCAGCCTTCAGGCGGCCGCTGCGGCCATGGGGATCCAGTACACTGTACCAGGAGGCAACCAGACCGTGATCTGCACCAGGAGATCCGGCCGGACCCCTGTCCCTCCCCGGGAGGACCTGAAGCTGCTCGCGGCGGCAGGAACCACAATGGTTATTTTCCTGAGCGCCGACCAGGCATCTGAAGTTGTCTCAGACCTTACAGCAGGGGGGATATCGCCGGATACCCCCTCCGCCTGCGTCTACCGTGCATCCTGGGAGGACGAGATGATCCTCACGGCCCCCCTGTCAGAACTGCCCGCTCTTATGGCGAAGCACGGCATAACCCGCCACGCGCTCATTATCGCAGGTCAGTGCCTCGCGGACCATGCTGCCAGAAGCCTGCTCTATTCACCATCATTCGGGCACGGGTACAGGGAGAGCCTTTTATGAGGACGGCGATCCTCTGCTTCTCCGCTCACGGGGAGCGGACTGCGCGAAAACTGGCGCTCACATCCGACGACACGGTCGTCAGGGTGGCGCAGGGTTCCCTGTCAAAGACAGTATCAAAACTCTGGGCTGAATCCGACGCACTTGTATTCCTTTCCTCCCTCGGCGTAGCAGTGCGGGCGTCGGCTCCGCACCTCAGGGACAAGGCGGAGGACCCTGCGGTCATAGTGGTCACAGAGGACAGCAGGATGGTCATTCCAGTGACTGGCTGCCATCTCGGAGGAGGGAGGGATCTGGCTGAACTGCTCGCAAAACGCCTCGGCGCCGAGGTCCTTCTGACCACCAGCAGCGATCGTGCCGGTCTCACTGCTCCGGATCTGCTGGCCTCCAGGCGGAACTGGACGCTCTTCGGCAGGGACAGCCTTCCCCCGGTGAACAGAAGACTCCTCGAACAGGGGTCCCTTCTGTGGTGGAGCGATATTCCGGACTCTTTTCCCCCGCTGCCGGATGAATATTCCCGGACAGACTTCCGGGACGCCGCCGCGGTGATTATCTCGCCGCACCGCTTTTCCCAGGCTCCCGGGCAGGTCCGGCTCATTCCCAGGTGCATCGCTGCGGGAATGGGCTGCAGAAAGGGAATCCCTCCGGAAACGCTTCGCACGGTACTTTTCCGTGCCCTTGAAGAGCAGGACCTGCTGCCCGAAAGCCTCGCCGAGATCCGCACCATCCCCGAGAAGCAGAATGAACCGGGTCTCAGGGCCCTGGCCGCAGAGCTTGGCGTCCCCCTGTGCTCCGTCGACAGGGAGACTCTCCTCTCCCTCGGTTCCGATTTCACTCCTTCCGCCGCATCCCGTCATTTCGGACTCCCGGGGGCAGCAGAACCATGCGCCGCTTCAGCCGGAACGCTGCTCGGGCCGAGGATCTCCCAGGACGGCGCCACTGCAGCACTCGCTCTTCTCTCGCGACGTGCCGGAGGAAAACTCTCGATCCTGGGAACGGGCCCCGGAAGCGGGGACTACCTCACGCTCCAGGGGCGCCGGGTGCTGGAGGAAGCTGATGCGGTGATCGGATATCGTCTTTACGTGGAGCTTCTTCCCCCGGAATGGCTGGAGGGGAAAACTGTGGAGTCATACGTCATGGGCGAGGAGGAAAAACGGGTGGACAGGGCCATATTTCTGGCGGAAGAGGGCAATAAGGTGGTGCTCCTATCGGGAGGCGACCCCGTTCTCTTCGGCCTGGCCGGGCTTGCCCTCCGGAAAGCACGGGGCAGAGTTCCCGCCGAGCCGGTGCCGGGCATCACTGCCGCGCAGGCAGCCGGGATGATGGTCGGAGCCCCTTACGTAAACGGTCTTGTCCTGCTCTCGCTGTCTGACTACCTGCAGCCGTGGGAAAACGTCAGGCGGGCTCTTGAAGGGGCAGCCCTTTCAGGGCTTACGGCCGCTCTTTACAATCCCGTGAAGCGGGGGCTCGGGGAAAAACTGGCCGAGGTACGCAGGATCTTTTCTTCCCGCGGGTATGCTGAAGCCTGTCTTGTCAGGGACGCAGGACGCCCGGGCGCTTCGGTCCTGCGGCTTCCCCTCTCTGAACTGGATGCCGGAAGGGTCGATATGAGGACGATCATCCTCCTTCCGGGCTCATCTGTAGAGCAGGAAGGAAATGTGCTCCTTGACCGGCGCGGATACCGGACAGAACGGACGGACAGAGAGGGGTGCAGCAAAACATGAAAGAGCTTCGCTGCCTGAGCCTGGATTATTCAACTGCCTCCACCGCTGAAAGAGACGCAGCGAAGGGAATGTGGACCGCCCTTCCGGGACTGAAAGAACGGGGAATTATCCTCGAGGCTGTCCCTGTGGCAACGTGCAACAGGACGGAGCTGTACCTGCGCCTTCCGCCCGGAGGAACCGTCCCGAAGGCACTTGCGGATCCCCACGCACGGGTCTATCCCGGGGAAGAAGCGGTCCTTCATCTTCTGCGGGTCCTCCTCGGGCTGGAGAGCATGGCCTGCGGCGAATCATCCATAGCCGGGCAGATCCGGGACAGCTACGGCGGTGCGGCTGACCTCTGCGGCCCCTGGCTCCACAGGATGTTCCAGGGAGCCTTTCGCATGGCGAAACTCCTGAGAACCTGCTATCACCCGGGAAGAGAACCGTCGGTCCCATGGCTCATGGCGGAAAGGCTGAGAACCCATGAGCTGTTTCCGGATATCCGGGCTCTGATAGTAGGCGCCGGCGAGATGGGGACGGAGACAGCCCGCATCCTGTCAGGGCTGGGAGTCGCCTTTTCGGTGACCAACCGCTCCGAAGAACGTGCCGGGAAGCTGGCTGAACAGTTCGGTTCCCCCGCCCTGTCATGGGGAGAATGGATGAGCAGGACAGGCGAATTCCATGCCCTTTTCTTTTGCACGGGGGCCCCGTATCCCGTTTTCCAGGCGTGCTGCGCAGAGAAAAACCAGTATATCTTTGACCTCGGATCTCCACCCCAGGTTGGAAGGGAAAACAGTTCCCCGTCGTTCCTTCTTTCCATTGACGACCTTGGGGAAACAGCCGGGGAAGTAACGGCGGAATACAGAAAGAAACTCCGAAAACTCGAATCAGAGGCTGTGGATGCGGCACAGTCCATCTGTGCCGAACTGACGGCCATCTCCGCCGAGACATACAAGCGGCTGGTTCTTCTGCGGGCTGAACGGATCGTGGCCGACCGTGCGGACCGGACAGCCCGAAAAACGGGCGCCGACGCTGAACATCTTCGCCGAATGGGATGGAGCGTCGTAAAAGCACTGCTCTCGCCGGCTTTCTCCGAATCCGATCCCCACGCACGAAGGCTCTGGAAGATACTGGCGGGTGAAATGGAGGATCAGGCTGATGAGTAAAGTGGAAAAGGAAAACTTTTCTCTCATGGTCTGCCTTTCCCCCTCTGCGGGACCGATCCTGGTGGCCGGGGGAGGTCCGGTGGCGCTCCGGAAGATAGAGACTCTTCTGGAAGGAGGAGCTGACGTGACGCTTGTCTCCCCTTCGGCTGTTCCCGAACTTCAGGCGCTCGCCGAGGAAGGACGCATCGTATGGGTAAGGCGTACAGTGGAACGGAAGGACTTTGAGGGTCACCGTTTTGCCCTTCTCGCACTTCCCCGCCGGGAAACGGAATCCGCCGCGGCCCTTGCGGGAATGACCGGATGCCTGCTGAACTGCTGCGCTGCCAGGGAACTCGGCTCATGGTCACTCGCCGCCCAGTTCAGATGGGAGGAGTTTCTCATTGGCACGGGAACATTCGGAAAAAAGCCTGCCGGAGCGGCAGCCCTCAAGAGACGGCTGCTCGACTGGCTGAGAAAAACAGAACCGGAAGAAGAAAAGGAGAACCATTCATGAGAATCCTTACAAGGGGCAGCGCGCTTGCCCTGGTGCAGGCTGAAAGGATGGCGGCAGTCCTCAGGGAAGCAGGCTGTCCCGTGGAGATCGTTCCATGGACAACCAGGGGCGACAGGGACACCGACAGCCCCTTGTGCTCATTCGGCGGTTCGGGGGCATTTTCCGGCTGCATCGAAGAGGCTCTTCTCCTCGGGAAGGGAGACGGCGCGGTTCACAGCCTCAAGGACATTCCATCCTGCTGCCGGCCGGGACTCGAGATCGCCGCAGTCCTTCCCCGCGACTCTTCGGCGGATGTCCTTGTATGCCGGGAAAACGCCGTCTTGGGCACACTGCCGGAGGGTGCGTCGGTGGGCACGTCAAGCCCCAGGAGGAAAGCCCAGATCCTCAGGATCCGCCCCGATCTCTCGGTGAAAAATATCAGGGGAAATCTCTCCACACGGCTTCAAAAACTCGAGGACGGGCAGTACGATGCGATCATCCTCGCCAGGGCGGGACTCGACAGGCTTGGAATCTATCCGGAGTACGCCGGAGATCTTCCATTTCTCCCTGCCCCCTGCCAGGGGATCATCGCCCTGGAAGCCCCGGCGGACTCACCGCTCTTCGCGATAGGGCGCTCCCTGAGCCATAGCGAGACACACCTCTGTTCCCTTGCGGAACGGTCCCTGCTGCGGCGGCTTGGAGTGGGATGCCACGTTCCCTTCGCCGCAAAGGCACGGCTCCAGGGGGAAATGCTCACCCTTGAGGCCGAAATACTCGAACCCCTGGGAAGAGACTGCCTGCGTCTTTCCTGCACAACTGCCGTTTATGGGGAACAGGATGCTATGAAAGCCGGAGACATCCTTGCGGAGAGCTTCCAGGAGACGCCTCATGCGGCCTGCCTGCTTGCCCATAGCCTTGCAGGCGCAGGAGAAAAGCAATGACAGTCCATCTTGTCGGGGCAGGATGCGCAGGGCCGCTCTGGATTACCCTGGAGGGAAAACGGCTCCTTGAACGGGCCGACGCGGTAGTTTACGACAGCCTGATCCATCCCGACCTCCTTCAGCTCGCTCCCCCCGGATGCGAATTTTTCGCGGCAGGAAAAAGAAAGGGCAGGCAGGGCATGAAGCAGCACGAGATAAACGCCCTTCTCGTAAGGCTGGGAAAGATGGGGGGCAGGACTGTACGACTGAAAGGCGGCGACCCATTCATCTTCGGCCGGGGAGGAGAGGAAGCCCAGGCGCTGGAAAGTGAAGGAATTCCCTGGACCTATACCCCCGGAATCACCGCAGCCATCGGCGGGCTCGGCAGGGCCGGCATACCGCCGACCCACAGGGGACTGGCCGACTCCTTCACGCTCGCCACAGGCCATGCAGAAGGGAACGGGACACCCCGGAACGAAACATGGCAGGGACTGGCCGACTCCGGGGGCACTCTGGCCGTCTACATGGGGGCATCATCGTGGGGAACTCTCTCGAGCCTTCTTGTCGAAAACGGCATGTCCCCGGAAACTCCATGCGCCGCCGTAACACGGGGGGGATGGGGATGCTCCGGAACACAGCGTTTCAGCCTTGGGAACGGCCCATCCACTTTTCAAAGCCCAAGCATTCTTGCGGCTGGAGGTACTGCCGGGCTCGAACTTTCACCAGGGCGGGGCCCGATCGCCGGCCTGCAGGCAGGCATTGTCCGACCGGCCCCGGAAAGCTGGGAAACGGCACGTTTCCTTGAAGAACTCGGGGCCGACGGATACAGCCTTCCCCTTCTCGCTCCTGAGGAGCTTCCATTTCAGGGAGAGGAAGAGCTTCTGTCCCGGGCTTCATGGGTCGTCCTCACCAGTCCCCGGGGAGCTGCACTCTTCTCCCGCAGGATCGATCCCAGGAGGATCAGCGGAAAAATTGCTTCTATCGGGCCCGGGACCACTGAAGCTCTCGCCCGTTCCGGTCTCAGGGCTGACTGCGAGGCGTGCCCCGCAACATCGGAAGCGCTTGCCACACTGCTTTCAGAGAGAACCGGAAGCGGAGAACTGGTCGTTTTCTTCAGGAATGAAGCCGGCTCCCCCCTTCCCGAAGAAGCGGTACGGTCCGCCGGGGCACATGCCGTGAACATCCCGGCGTACCGCATGATCCCGTCGCTGCCCCCGGGGTGGGAAAGCTACGGGGACCTCTGGGATGAGACCGGGCTGGATGCCATCGTATTCGGCAGCGCGGCACTCGTTGACGCATGGTGCAGGCTGGGGCTCACCCTGCAGGAGAAAACCATCCCGGTGGCATGGGGAAGCGCGTGCGCCCGGGCCGCAGAAAGACTCCTGGGAAGAGACGTCCTGGTTATGAAAGAGCCCACTCTGGAAGGGCTCGTCAATGCACTTATAGAGATCAGAAAGAGAAAAACACTGGAGGAAGAGAAATGAACGGACCATCCATACGAATGAGGCGCCTGAGGGAACATCCCATACTTGCGGAGACAGTCAGGGAGGTTTCCCTGGAACCGAGGCAGATGATGCTGCCCCTCTTCGTCATCCCCGGAACAGGGGAACGGCGGCCGATCCCCTCGCTTTACGGAGTGGATCACTGGTCTGCGGACCGTCTGCCCGAGATAGTTGAACCTGCCCTTGAAGCGGGTATCCGCTCTTTTCTGCTTTTCGGCCTTCCCTCGCGGAAAGATCCCCTGGGAACGACCGCATCCGACGATAACGAGCCTGTGCAGCAGTCACTGAGGTTTCTCAAGGAAAAATACGGACGGGACATCCACCTGACGACGGATGTGTGCATGTGCGAGTACACCGACCACGGGCACTGCGGATTCATTACGAAGCAGGGGACCGTGGAAAATGACTCGTCAGCCGGTGAACTGGGAAGGATCGCCCTCAGCCATGCCAGGGCAGGGGCCGATATGGTGGCGCCTTCGGCAATGATGGACGGACAGGTTGCCGCCATCAGGAGAGCCCTGGACAACGGCGGTTTCCCAACCCTTCCGGTGATGAGCTACAGCTCAAAGTTCGCCTCGGCATTCTATGGCCCCTTCAGGGACGCCGCCGACAGCACGCCGTCCTTCGGGGACCGGAAGACGTACCAGATGGCCTCCACAAACTGGAAGGAGGCTCTCAGGGAGTCCCTTCTGGACGAAGAGGAAGGAGCGGACATCCTTATGGTCAAGCCCGCCCTCCTCTACATGGACGTTCTCGCAAGGCTCAGGGACGCTACCCTTCTGCCCCTCGCGTGCTATCTCGTGAGCGGAGAGTACATGATGCTGCGGCATGCGATCGCCGCCGGCGCCCTTGACGAGCGCAGGGGGCTCATGGAAGCACACTTCGCGCTGCGCAGGGCGGGAGCGGATCTCATCATCACCTACGCCGCGGTAGAGATGGCGCGGTTGATCACAGGGAGGTAAACACCTCCCCGGCGGCCTTTATCGTCTCCTCTACGACCTCCCGGGAGTGGGCAAGGGAGACGAAGGCCGCCTCGAAGGGCGAAGGCGCAAAGTACTGCCCCCTGTCAGCCATGCCGTGGAAGAAGGGAGGGTACTTACTTCCGTCTGTAGTCTTCACTTCCGAAAGATTGGCCGGAAGCCTTTCGGAGAAGAAGAAACCGAGCACCGACCCGAACCGGGAGACCGAGAAGGGAATGCCGGCTTTTTCCGCCGCTTCCGACAGTCCCTGCGAAAGCTGCAGAGCCCGTTCTTCGAGGAGTACGTAGATACCTTCCCGCCGGAGTACTTTCAATGTCGCGAGACCTGACGCCATGGCGAGAGGATTTCCCGAGAGGGTTCCGGCCTGGTACACGGGCCCAAGGGGAGCAAGCACCTCCATGATCTTCCGTTTTCCGCCTACAGCCCCCACGGGGAGACCTCCGCCGATTATTTTTCCAAGACACGTGAGGTCAGGCACGATGCCCGTTCTCTGCTGCGCGCCGCCTTCGGGAACCCTGAAGCCGGTGATCACCTCGTCAAAAATCAGCAGTGCGCCGTTCTTCCCCGTGATATCCCGAAGAAAAGAGAGAAACCCTTCCCCGGGAGGAACAAGCCCCATGTTTCCCGCCCAGGGCTCGACGATCACGGCCGCGATCCTGCCGCTGAACATGGAGAAGGCTTCCTGAACTTTCAGCGTATCGTTGAAGGGAACCGCCACAGTGGTGGATGCCACCTGAACAGGCACCCCGCCGCTGTCAGGCTGCCCGAGGGTGAGGGCTCCGCTGCCTGCGTTGACGAGCATGCCGTCCGAGTGTCCGTGATAGCAGCCCTCGAATTTCAGTATCAGTTCTCTGCCCGTAAAACCGCGGGCCGCCCTTAAAGCGGTCATGACCGCCTCCGTCCCCGATGAAACGAACCTGAGCAGGTCCATGGAGGGAAACACTTTTTTCACTTCTTCGGCGAGCTCCACCTCCGCAGGACATGAAGCACCGAATGACGTGGATGAAGCCGCTGCCCTGCACACGGCATCCACTGTCTCCGGGTGCGCATGACCGAGCACCAGCGGCCCCCAGCTGCACACATAATCAGTGTATCGTTTTCCTTCAACGCTGTAGAGATAGGGTCCTTCCCCCCTGTGGAAGAATAGGGGATCTCCCCCAACACCCCGCCAGCACCTGACCGGGCTGTTCACCCCTCCTGCGAGGGACTCACGGGCACGGGCGAACCATTCTGAACTTGTCGCCATTTACATTTCCTCCCTTTCTGAATTACCATCCCCAAAAAACAGGAACTGCAGCCGCAGCCACAGAAATTGCCATCACCGCCAGAAGCGTCGCCAGGTTCCACGCGAAAAGGGAACGAACCATCTTCCCCGGGAAAATACCAATCCAGAAGGCAATATCCTGCCGCAGCACCCTGGAGAGCACCGCCAGCATATTCCCTGCAAGAAGTGCCAGCACCGCCTGTGCAGTGGTCAGGCTTCCTGACGCCAGTGCGCCGCCTGCTGCGCCGAGGGCGGCGTTCACGTGGGCAAACGACGCGGCGGCGACAGACCATCCGGCAGCCGACAACAGCGGGAGATGTGCCCCTCCCTCCTCTATGAATCCCTGAAGGGCCGGCGTGGCCAGGTAGGCGAGCGCGAAAAATCCCAGCGAAGGAGGCAGTGTCCTCGCAAGGGATGCGAAAAAGGAGAAAGAACCTCTTCCGTTCTTCTGCCTTTCCGGCAGTCCCGGGAAATCCTGTCCGGGCAGTTCCTTTCCCCGAAGCATACAGAGAAAAAATAGGAACCGGAAGAAACTCCTTACCAGGACCGCAAGGGAATAGATGATCCCCGCCCTGCCGGCCAGAGCGGCAGCCACCGGAAAGGAAACGGCCCATCTCTTCAGATATCCGGGAAAGGACTGGAGGAGGGTGCCGAAAACGGCCTCCTTCTCCGAGAGAAGATCATTTCTGTATGCTTCGGCTATAAGCGCGGAACCCGCCCGCGATGAACCTATGCTCACCCCGAGAGCGAAAAGTGCCTGGGCCGGTATCCTCCATCTCTTCAGGTGAGGAAGCATAGAGGCCAGGATCCGTTCAGGAAGCGAGAAATATATGATGGCCCTGCCGAGGCCGAGTCCTCCCGCCACCGAGAGGACGAGATACCCCATCCCTTTCAGCATGCCCGCCCAGTCTATGCCGTTCACCGCTCCGCTCTCCGTTCCTCTCACCTGTACCTGAGCAGTTCAACAACGCTCAGGTACTCATCTGACGCACAAAGTGCCGAAATGCCTTCGGTTATCCGTTCATCGTCCATTCCGGCGCGGTCCACCCTGATAATGGTACTCCATGGCCCGGTCTCCTGCACTATACTCAAAAGGGAGCCTCCGAGAGCCGATGGTTTATAAATAACAGCAGCGTCTGATGCGGCGAGCATTGAGCGGATTTTGCCCTCCGGCGCTGTTCCAGGAATCACGGAAAGGTTCTCGTCTCCGAGGGCAAGAAACTGTCCCGCCCGGGAAGATGCCAGTGAATGAGCCGAGACGCCCGGTACGAGCCCGAGTTCTATTTCCGGTACCATCTCCTGCAGGACGGAGTAAAGGTATGCCGCGGTAGCGTAGAGTGCGGAATCGCCTATTACGGGCAGGGCAAGTGAAGCGGCTTCCCTCCACAGCGGCAGGGTCCTCGTGAGTTCCTCCCGAAGTATGGCGTCCCTCCTGCCGTTGTCCCTCACCATGGGGAAATGCAGAGGGATCGTTTCCCTGTGAAGATGGGCGCCGAGAATTGTACCGGCAACACTTTTTCTTCCTTTTCCCGAAAAGGGGAGAAATACCGCTCCGGCGTCCCCGAGAACACGCAGGGCCTTCAATGTTACAAGCTCGGGATCACCGGGGCCGAGCCCCACTCCCCAGAATATCATTGAGATACTCCTCCTTCGGGATACAGTACTTTGAACAGCCGGTCCACGCTCTCCGCGAGACGGAAAAGAGACGGACGGCTGATATACTCTTCGGGTACAAGCACGACCCTCGCATTTCCCAGCCCCGATATCCATGGCCTCGAAAGCACATCCTGCTCTGTTACCGGGTTCATGGCTCCTGCCTGGACGAGATACACGTCCAGGCCTTCCATCGCGAGGGCGAGAAGACGTTCTTCACCCCATGGGGCCAGTGGGCTTGCCTCTCTCAGGGGCCGAGCCTCTCCGGCGGAGTTCACTCCTCCGGCAAGATGGATCACATGAGCAGCCCATGACGACGGTGAACATGTCTTCAGCCCTCTGAAGGAGCTTTCAAGAAATACACGGGGGCGCCCTTCTTCCGGCACTTTTCTGGCAACGGCGGCCGTTTTCTCTCTCCAGAGGGTTTCCGCACTTTCGATGCCCGTCATGGCTCCCAGTTTTGAAAGATACGGACCCATTCCGTCCCATGTCGGAGGATCCAGGGAGGCGACGGCCACACCACTCCTTTCGAGGATACGGACTGTCTCACCCAGCGTACTTTCCGCAAAAGGCCTGATCAGCACGAGGTCCGGTACAAGGGCAAGGATCTGCTCGGCATCGGCACGGAAAGAGAGCCTTGGAACTCCTGGAAAAAGGTCCGGGGCATCGCCTTCCGAAACTGCTGCCAGCAAGTCTCCCGCGCCGATGGCAAGCAGGTTTTCGCTGTGTCCGGCATACAGGGACACTATCCTTCCGGCAGGCTGTCTGAGGACAAGGGAGCGTCCTCTGTCATCCGACACCCGGATTTCCGCCTGCGCCGCGTACGGCAGGAGAAGGATCGCCAGAACAGCAAGAAGCCGCATCATACAGCGCGCCACAGAATCTTTTCCCCCCCGTTCCGTGCAGGAACCGGCCCGGAAAAATCCGTCCATTCACGCCGATAGGGAACAAATGTGCTGCCGTACACGGAGGAGAGGACATCTCCCTTAAGTACATCGCCGGTTTTCCCTGCGGCAGCGAGACGCCCTTCCTTCATGATCCACACGAAGCTGCCGAACTCCGCCGCCAGATTGATGTCGTGGGCTGCAGCGGCTACGGTTTTCCCTTCAGCCGCCATTCTTTCAAGGAAACGGAAGAGCTTGAGAGCATGATTCGGATCAAGGGCAGACGATGGTTCATCGAGCAGGAATATTTCTGGTTCCTGGGCGATGACCTGGGCGATCATCGTCCTCTGGCGTTCCCCTCCCGAAAGGGAAGGAAGCGGCCTGTCACGCAGCTCCTCGAGTTCCATTTCTCTGGAAGCCATGGAAACCGCCTTTCTCCCTCCTTCATCCCTTTTCAGAAAACTCCTGTGAGGAAGACGTCCCATTGTAATGACATCCTCGACGGTGAACGGGAAGTTCAGGGACGGCGACTGGGTCACAACACCCACCAGGCGTCCCCGTTCCCGAGGTGAAAGGGAAGCGGCATCCCTGCCCGAGAACCGGATCCGTCCCCGGAAAGGGAGCGCCCCTCCCAGGGTGCGGAGAAGTGTGCTTTTTCCGCTCCCGTTCGGGCCGAGGATAAATGTGACGGCGCCTGCGGGAAGAACTCCGCTTATATCCCTGAGGACGGTTCTGCCGCCGTAACCCGCCGTGAGCGAACTGACTGAAATTCCCTTCATGAGTCTCCTCCTCTTTGCCGTACCAGGATCCAGCAGAATACAGGGCCTCCCGCAAGTGCCGTGATCACTCCCACAGGCAGATCGCCGAGAGCCCGTGCCGCCCCGTCCGCTCCCGCAAGGAGAAGAGCGCCGCCAAGAAAGGCGGCCGCCAGGAGAGAACGGTGGGAAGGTCCGAGAACAAGCCGCACCAGGTGCGGCCCTACCAGCCCCACGAAACCTATGATGCCGAAGGAGGCCGCCGTGATCGCGGCCGCCAGCGATGCGAGCACCAGGAGGGTTATTTTTATCCGTCTTTCCCTGACACCCAGGAAAAAAGCCCTGCCCTCCCCGAGCGACATGGCATCAAGCTCCCTGCCCCACCATTCTGCAGCGGCAAAAAGAAGAACAGCCCCGCCGAACACGGCTGCGGCACTTTCAAAGGAAGCTCCGGAGAAGCTGCCCATGAGCCACAACACTATCGCCGAAACCCGTTCATCAGACAGAGCCTTGAACAGCGTGACGCCGGCTGAAAGGATGGAACTTACCACGATCCCTGACAGGACCATGGAGACCGGGGAGATTCCCTGCGCTCTCCACGAGAGAAGAAAGGCAAGCCCCAGTGCAGCCAGTGCCCCTGCAAAGGCAGCTCCTGAGACCCAGATGCCTCCCAGGTGTATCCCCATGGAGGCCCCAAGAGCGGCTCCGGATGCAATGCCGAGTGTATAGGGATCGGCCAGCGGATTTCCCAGAACTCCCTGGAGCACTGCCCCGGAAACTGCAAGTGAAGCTCCTGCGGCGAGAGAAGCGAAGAGCCGGGGAAAGCGAATGGATCGCACTACGAGAATTTCCTGCGGTGTGGCTTCCGGGGAAGAAGAGAAAAGTATTTCTGCCACCACCGCAGGTGAGATATGCATGTCTCCTGCCTGGAGACGCCACAGGACAGCTGCTCCGAGAATCAGGAGCAGCACTGCGAAAAAAAAGAGCCGAAACCTGGGGCTGCCCCGGTGAACCACTTTTATCTCCCTGAGGCCTCCCGGATGTGACCGACGAAAAGCCCAGCCAGCCCTTCTCCGTCGCCGAGCCCTTTCAGCACCGCCTCAACTTCGTATCCTTCCGCCCTGAGGATGGAGATCCACGAATCCGGATCGTTCCCGCCGGCCATGTCGTTCCTGGCATGATCGCCGGCAACCACCATGAAGGGTACGAGGGTCACCTTTCCCGGCTTTAAGGCAGCCAGGCGTTTTTTCACTGTATCGATACCCGGGAATCCCTCCACTGTGCCGAGAATAAATGGAAGTCCTTCCCCGTCGAACAGCATCTGCATCTGGGAGTATGCCGCGTTGGCCCCGTGGTGAGTGCCGTGTCCCATGAAGACCACCACCCCGCCCCCTGAACCGTACCGGCCGTACATGTTCTTCAAAAGATCCACAGTTTTCCTGTAGTCCTCGAGGCTCGAGAGCAGCGGAGACCCAATGGAGAGACGAGCGAAACCGTACTTGCCCCTGAGCGTCCCGAGAGACCGGACTACCGACGCAAGCTGGTGATATTCCTCCCCGGCAATGATATGAAGCGACTGGACCGTCACCGAGGTGTACCCCTCGTCCTGCAATTTCGCGAGGGCGATGAGGGGGGAATCAATGGCGAGCCCCTCCTCCTTCAGTATCTTCCGGCGGATTATGTTCGATGTGTAGGACAGCCGGACCTCTTCTCCGGGAAAAGACCTCCGGGCTTCCTCAACGATACGGCCGATAGCGTTCCGGGCATCAGGTTCGGACGTTCCGAACGCCACGAGCAGTATCGCTTTCCGTTCTTCCTTTTCCTGCCGTCCGGCGGCTTCAGCACATCCCATAACCAGGCCCCCCATAAAAAAACACAGCGCGAATACCATCCACATTTTTTTCCACATCCTCATTTCCCTCCCGCAGGTGACGGATTGTTCAGGGATCCCCGGGAAGAAAGCTGCCGCCCGCCGGGCAAAACAAGGGGCCGTTCTCTCATGAGCGGCCCCTTGTACGAATACGATATGTCTGTATTGCAGCGGAAAGGCGGCCTCGATCCTCGCGGGTCATCCCTGGTTCCTTCCGCACGACCGGTCTCCTGGCTTGCCTTCATCCTCTGCCATCCCTTCCCGGAAAGAAACTCCAGTGGACTGATGGCGCCGTCAGGCTTACAGTGGCGGGTCCGCGCCGGACTTTCACCGGCTTCCCGTACATCGTGGGGAAAAAAACTTTGAATCTTCCAAAGCGATATTATGCCCCGAAAGAAGGTTTGTCAAATCAAAAGCCGGAACCTGCCCGGCTATTCCATGGAAGCTCCGAGGAAGTCAAGAGCCGTCCCGGCGAAAACAGCGAGCCCCGGTGCAAGAGCAGAATCATCGGCATAAAACTCCTCCGAATGTCCCGGAGTCACCGGTCCTCCCGGTTTTTTTACACCAAGCCGGATAAACAGCCCCGGCACCTTTTCTGTAATGAAGGCAAAATCCTCGCCTCCCATGGAGGGATCCGGAAGGGAGACATACCGGCCGGGCCCAAGGAGCTTTTCCGTCACATTCTGAAGCCTGTCCACCATTCCTTCATCACAGATAAGAGGCGGAGTTCCCCTGGCTATGTCCACCGATGCAGATCCTCCCATCCCCTCTGCCACAGCGCAGACAAGCTTTTTCAATTCACTGTGGACGTTTTCCCTTGTCTCCGGCCTGACTGTGCGGATAGTTCCCTTCAACTTCACGCTGCCGGCAATTATATTGCCGGCGATTCCGCCGTTGAACTGCCCGATCGTCACCACAACCGGATCCGTAGGGGAAACGAAACGGGATGAAAGAGTCTGCAGGACTCCGACCACCTGGCACGCTATGACTATCGCATCCCGTCCCGTGTGGGGATGGGCTGCATGGGACTGACGTCCCCGGATCTCTATTGACAGACCGTCGGCTGCTGCCAGCATGGGGCCTTTCCTCGAGGCAATGATCCCCGCGTCCAGGTCCGGAAAAACATGGACCCCCACGGCTGTGTCCACCCTTGGGCTGTCAAGGGCTCCTGCCTCTAGAAACTGGACCGCTCCGCCGAGCACTTCCTCTGCGGGCTGGAAAAAGAACTTCACTGTTCCTGCAAATCTGTCCTTATACCCGGCGAAAATGCGGACCGCCCCCAGCAGAAGAGCCGTGTGCACATCATGACCGCATGAATGGATAACTCCGGGTCTCGTGGATTTATACGGAACGTCAGCTTTCTCCTCCCCTGGCAGAGCATCCATATCCCCCCTCAGGGCGATACAGCGCGATTCTCCGGGCCCGGTTCCCTTTATCTCCGCGAGGATCCCTGTGGGAGAGATCCTCCGGACTGAATCGATCCCTGCCACTGTCTTCAGTATGGATTCCACGTAATCTGCAGTCTCAAACTCCTGAAGGCTCAGTTCAGGATTCCTGTGGATATGGCGGCGGTATTCCACCACGTCTTTTTCGATCTCCCTGACAAAATTCAATAGGTTCAAAAAGTATCCCCTCTTTTCTTTTCTTCGTTCTGTCCGAAACAAGTGACGGCAGCCATGTGATTTTCTCACAGGACCGTTGATTATGAAAGAAAAAGAAGCTTCGAAAGAAGCATTTCAGTGTTTTTTGAATTTTTCACGTCATAGAGTATAATAACTTGTAGATATTATTTCCAAATGGAGGGGATAACACATGACAGTCGCATTTGATATGAAAGAAGCTCTCCGGTACGGCGTCCACGCGGAAATCGAAGCGAAGCAGTTCTACAGGATGTGGGCTGACAGTGTCAGCGAACCGCATCTCAAAAAGGAGCTTGTCGAGCTTTCCGACTGGGAAAGCGAACATGAAGCCAGTCTCCTGAACTACTATGAAAAAATGTTCGGCGAGAAATGCCCTATCGATCCGAACATGGTCGTTGAGCCGGAGCTGAAAGTCCAGACCAGGGATTTCGGCGACGTGACCTCCATTCTGCGCATCGCCTCCGCAGCCTACCTCTCGGAGATGAGAGCCATGGAATTCTACGAGAAGCTGGAAAAGGAAAGCAAAGGCGAGGCCGCCATCATGTTCGGGAAAATCAAGGACATGGAAAAGGAACATATGGATATAACGAAAAAGCGGTATCTCAAGATCCGCAGTGATGTGGTCGGATTCAGGGCATTCTGATCCTGAGCCGGATCCATTTCCCTGAAAAAGACCGGGGAAACACTTTTAGCCGGTAAAGGCATTGTGTTTCCCCGCGTTTCATTTCTTTGGAGGAAAAGAAATCACTCCGCCCTACATTCCATTCCCGTTTTCAGTTTGCTGCAGATAAGCCTTCCCAGGCGCTCCGCCCCCGTTCTGATCCTGTCTTCGGGAACGCCGCCGAAACTGATCCTCATGCAGTCGGATCCTTTTCCGCCTCCCTCGATAAAAAAACCTTCCCCCGCGACAAAGGCGACCCGGACGTCCGGGCTTGCCAGCGACTCGGCAAGAAGCTCTGTTGTATTCAGACCCCCTGGGAGTTCTGCCCATGTGAAAAGCCCGCCGTCGGGGAACGTCCTTTTGGTCCCTGCAGGGAAAAAGGTGTCGAGGGCACTGATCATGGCATCCCTGCGTTTCCGGTAGAGATCACAGATCATCCGGTGATGTTCAGGATAGTACCCCCGCTTGAAGAATTCGGCGCAGATAACCTGGGGAAGCATGGACGTATGGGAATTGGTCGCCGTCTTCGCGTCAAAAAGCCTTGCGGTGATCTCATTCGATGCGAAAACATAGCCGAGCCTGCTCCCCGGGGAAAAAATCTTGGAAAAACTGTTGGCAAGCACAGTATGCCCCGTGGTATCGAATGCCTTTATAGGGGGGAGATCCGTTCCGCTGTAGCGGATGTCCCTGTAGGGATCATCCTCGAGAATGATCACGTCGTAGGCGCTCCCGAGGGAGGCGATCTTTTTCCGCCTCTCGAGAGAAAGAGTACGTCCCGTGGGATTCTGGAACGTGGGGATCACGTAGACCATTTTCGGTGAGTGTTTCCTGATCTTGTCCTCAAGATCCTCCGGAACCATTCCGTCCTCGTCCATCTCGACGCTGACGCACCTCGCCTGGAACATCTCAAATATTTCCACGCAGTGAACAAACGTGGGTGATTCCACAAGGATTACATCCCCGGGATCGATGAAGAGCTGGCAGAGGAGATTCATTCCCTCAAGACCTCCGCTGGTGACAAGAATGTTGTCCACATCAGCCCGGACTCCCTTCGGTGCGAGAAGCTCAGTCACGACCACTTCCCTGAGATCGGGGAGCCCCATGACATTCCCGTACTGAAGGGCCTCTACGCCTCTTTTGTCGGTCCTCATAACCTCGTTGGTTATTTCCCGGACAATGTCCACCGGGAGAGCCTCCCTTGCAGGTGCTCCGCCTCCGAAGGAAATGATCCCCGGATCGTTCATGGCTCCGAACAGTCCGCGGATGACCGCCGCCGATTTTTCCATGGTCTTCATGCGCTGCGCAAAACTGGTCATTCCTCTACCCCTCCCGGGAAACGATCTGTTTTAAGTGCCGTCCTTCCGTCTGTGCATTGTACCATCCGGAAGAAGCTAAAATAAAATACCGTTTTTCCGGAATAGGTCCGCAGCAGGCTCAAAGGGAGCACTAGCCTTTTCTTCTTCGCATCTCCCAGTTCCAGCCGTCACGGCACATTTCCCCGATACCGTACCTGGCCTTCCACTGAAGCTTCTTTTCAGCCTTCCCGGTTTTCGCATAGCATACTGCAATATCCCCCGGTCTTCTGTCGTCGAGTACATAGGGGACCTGCCGGCCGGAGGCTTTCTCAAAGGCTCTTACGAGCTCCAGAACGCTTGTCCCTTTTCCGGTTCCAAGGTTGAAGGCCTCCACACCGCTGAAAGAACTGATGTACCCGAGGGCCCGGACATGCCCTTCAGCCAGGTCCATGACATGGATATAATCCCGCACGCCTGTGCCGTCCGGTGTGGGGTAATCGCTTCCGAAAACGTGAAGCTTCCCGATCTCTCCCGAAGCCACCCTGCTCACGAAGGGGAAGAGATTGTTCGGAATTCCGCTGGGGTCTTCGCCGATGATGCCGCTTTCGTGAGCCCCGATGGGGTTGAAATAGCGGAGAAGGGCGATGGACCACCCGGGGTCGGATAGGGCAAGATCGCGGAAGATCTGCTCGATCATCAGCTTGGACCATCCATAGGGGTTGGTGCAGCCGAGGAGTGCGTTTTCGTCGAGGGGCATGGGATTATCGGCTCGGTACACAGTCGCAGAGGAGCTGAAAATAAGTTTCCGCACTCCCCTTTCGGACATTACCCCGCACAGGGTGAGTGCAGATTCAATATTGTTCCTGTAATATTCCAGGGGCTTCGCCACAGACTCGCCCACCGCCTTGAACCCTGCGAAATGGATGACGGCCTCGACAGGATACCTGCTGAAGAGCTCCTCCATGGCGTCACGGTCGCAGACATCAGCCCGTACACAGGGAATGCGCTTTCCAGTGATCTCTGAAATGCCGTCCACTCTTTCCGGGGAGCTGTTGGAAAAATTATCCGCAATAAGAACATCATATCCGGCGGCCGAGAGTGCCACGCACGTGTGGCTTCCGATGAATCCTGCACCGCCTGTCACCAGTATCATTCACCCGCCTCCCTTCTTTCCCTGAACATTTACGGCTTCTCACCGCCGTCCCACAAAAGAAGCGCATTTTCCGCCTCCAGACGGTTTTTCAGACGGGAGAACTCCTCCATCGTCAATATGAGTCCCCGGATTTTTCTTCCGATCAGCTTTTCGATCTTCGCCGAGAGATTTTCAAAATACCCCTTGTCGATCTCACCCACGAGAACGAGATCGATAAGGCCCGAATCGATACCCCTGGCATAGTCCCCGGTGACGAAGGCAATTTCCACGTTTCCCAGCCTCCTGATCACCTGCTCGACCACCTGGTCTATCCCGAGAGTCTTCGCGGCTATTCTCTGCAGTTCCGGAAAGAGAGGATGCCCCGTGTTGGCACGGTATACCTTCGTTCGTCCCTCGTCTGAGCTCTCAAGCAGTCCGGCCTCTGACAAGCGGTTCAGCTCCACCCGCACACCGTTCGTCGATTCTCCGAACTCTTCGGCGAGGCTTCGCAGGTATGCGCTTGTGCCCGGATTAAGAAAAAATTTCAGAAGCAGTTTTGCACGGGTTTTAGAGGTTATGAGCGATTCAAGCATGCATTTTTTCCTTTTTTGATGGGATGTATTTTACGAGTAATTTTATTGCTCATGTGAAGGAGTGTCAAACAACACGGCCTGAATGCCGAAAATTTAACTTCAAATGACCATTCTTCCCGTTTTTTCCCTCCAGGTTTCCGTTCAGGGAAAAATGTCCAGCAATTATTGACAATTCAGCTCCCTGATGATATTAATGGGACAGTTTGTCCCATTTTCGTCCGGGAGGATCTTCCATGACACGCATGACAGGAAACGAGACAAAAAAAGACAGTGCGTCAAAGGTAACAGTCATAATGGAGGTTCTTTGCGCCTCCGGCGCCCCTCTCACTGTCCGGGATGTGGAAGAGGCGACCGGGATTCCGAGAAGTACGGCGCACCGTTTCCTTCTCTCCCTTGAAGAGCAGCAGTGGGCCTACCGTGATCCCGTGACCGGAGGCTATCGCCCGGGGATCCGCTTTTTCCTTCTTCAGAACACGTCAACGTTTTATGACGAGCTCATCAGTGCTGCGGATCCTGAAATGAATCAGCTCATGAAAAAAACCGGCAATACGGCAATACTCAGTGTTCTGGAGGGATCAAGCGGTCTGTGCATTCATTCAGTGGAACCCCCTGCCTCTATCAAGTTCACTGCCCACAGGGGAATGGCCATTCCGCTCCATGCCGGGGCAACGGGAAAAATACTCCTTGCCCACTGCCCGAGGGAAATCCGCTCGAGGATCCTTTCTTCACCCCTCCAATCCCCCCTCGGGACTGAAACGATCGACCGCGGGGAACTGGAGAGAGAGCTTGACAGCATCAGGGCCCAGGGATTTGCCTCCAGCAGGGAGGAATGGATGCCCCATGCCGGTGATATCAGCGTCCCTGTATTTTACGGAAAAAAGACGTTCCTTGCCCAGATGGGTATCGCGGGGATCGCCGAGAATATTTTCCGGGATTTCGAAGGAATGCTGCTGCTGCTGAAGCAGTCGGCACACAATGTGGAACGGAAGCTTCAAGACCATTATTTTGGAGGTGGTACTCATGTTCCAGGTAAATGAGATGAACCGTGACGCGATGACAATACGCCTTGACGGCCCTCTTCCCGATTATCCATCCTTTGCGGAAGGCATAAGGAGAGCCCCCGACAGGGGATGGACGCTCAACCGGCAGGAAACGGAACTTGCCCTGAAGAACGCACTCCGCTACGTCCCGGAGGAATACCACAGGGAACTGATCCCTGAATTTCTCGAGGAGCTGCGCACACGGGGCAGGATATACGCCTACAGGTTCCGCCCCGAAGGAAGGATCAGCGGTCTCCCGGTAAACCAGTACAGGGGAAAGTGTCTCGCCGGAAAAGCGTTTCAGGTGATGATCGACAACAATCTCGACTTTGAAGTAGCCCTGTACCCCTATGAGCTGGTCACCTACGGAGAAACAGGACAGGTCTGCCAGAACTGGCTCCAATACCGGCTGATCAAAAAATACCTTGAAGAGCTTACCGGGGAAACGACCCTCGTTCTGGAGAGCGGACATCCTCTCGGGCTCTTCAGGTCGCGGCCGGAAGCCCCCAGGGTGATCCTCACCAACGGGCTCCTTGTCGGCCTTTTTGACAACCAGGACGGCTGGCACCGCGGCATGCAGCTCGGCGTGACAAACTACGGACAGATGACCGCAGGCGGATGGATGTATATTGGGCCGCAGGGGATAGTCCATGGAACATTCAACACGATCCTCAACGCAGCACGGCAGAAACTTGGGGTCGGCCCCAAGGAATCCCTTGCGGGAGTCCTCTTTGTATCATCAGGTCTGGGAGGAATGAGCGGCGCACAGCCTAAGGCAGTGGAAATAGCGGGAGGGGTGGGCATTATTGCCGAAGTCGACTCGTCCCGCATCAAGACACGGCACAGCCAGGGATGGGTAGGCCGCGTAGCCGGGAGCTGCGAGGGGGCCTTTGCTCTGGCCGACGAGGCGTGCAGGGAGAAAAAGCCCCTTTCCATCGCCTATCACGGAAATATAGTGGATCTCCTCCAATATGCCGCCGACCATGAGATTTCCATTCCGCTCCTCTCGGACCAGACATCATGCCACGCTCCATATGACGGCGGCTATTGCCCCCAGGGCCTTTCATTCGACGAACGGACGGAAATGCTCTCCAAAGATCCTTCCGGGTTCAGGAAGCGTGTCGACATCTCCCTAAGAAAGCATTTTGAGCTTATAAAAACACTCTCCGACAGGGGAACATTCTTCTTCGACTACGGCAACTCCTTTCTGCGGGCCGTGTTCGACGCGGGAGTAACGGAGGTCTGCAGAAACGGCGAAAACACCTACGAGGGATTCATATGGCCCTCCTACGTGGAGGACATCATGGGCCCGGTCCTTTTCGACTACGGATACGGCCCGTTCCGGTGGGTATGCCTCAGCGGCGACCCCGAAGACCTCCGCAAAACGGACAGGG
>Ga0228536_1000379_pt1 | contig 90956 bp, 75 predicted proteins | sample SJ1Smetagenome_FD_168611 | JGI IMG/M metagenome (GOLD analysis project Ga0228536, IMG submission 168611) | Enriched culture of PCE-dechlorinating microbial communities from Ithaca, New York, USA - SJ1.S | ecosystem: Engineered > Modeled > Simulated communities (microbial... > Unclassified...
CTGCTCTATGATCCGGACATCATCCTGATGGATGAGCCCTTCTCCGCGCTGGATTACTTCACTCGTGCCGCGCTGAGGGATGATCTGCTGCATCTCTGGCAGGAGCGGCGGAAAACCGTTCTTTTCGTGACGCACGACGTGGACGAGGCGCTCTGTCTCGGACAGCGAATCCACGTGATGGACAGAGGGGAGGTGGTACGGATCTTCGATGTGGAGGACGACTATCCGCGGGACATTGCGTCGATGAGCGGACTGAAAAGGGAGATTCTCGACGCGATCGGCAACGGAACGTGTTGCGGAGCGCATCATGCGAAAGAAAAAGCGGCAGAAGTATAAGAGAAAGCAAACATAAGAACGCACGCAGAAGAACACAGAAGGAGGAAGCACGATGAAAAGAATGATCCTTGCGATAACGGTCCTTGCGCTGCTCGTTGCATCCGGGGCGGCTCTTTCTTCGGCATCGGCGGAGATCCGGGAGCTCAACATCACCTACGTCAAGGCGCCTTTGAACATCCCCTCCATCGTGCAGAAGCGCATGGAGCTGTTCGAGAAGGAGTTCGGGCCCCAGGGGATCACTGTCGGACATCCCGAGATCACGGCGGGGCCGAAGCAGACGCAGGCGATGGCGGCGGGTTCCGTGGACTTCGCCAACTGCGTCGGGGGGACGTCGGTGCTCATCGCGGCCTCTCAGGGGCTCGACATCAGAATCATCGGCATTTACGGACGTTCGCCGAAGGCGTTCACGCTGCTCGTCAGCGACCCGGGCGTGAAATCCCTCGCCGATCTGAAGGGCAAGAAGATCGCCGGTCCCAAGGGGACGGTGCTGCATCAGCTTCTGGCTGCGGCGCTCAAGAAAGAGGGAATGGCCTACGACGACGTGCAGCACATTGAAATGGGCATCCCCCACGGGGTCGCCGCCCTCTTCGGCGGCTCGGTGGACGGCGCGCTGGCCGCGGGGCCGTCTGTGGCGGATGCGTTGAGCAAAGGGGCGCGCATCCTCTTTGACGGGGAAGGGCTTGTCGATGCCACCACCGTGGTCGCGGTGCGCGGGGAGCTGCTGCGCACGCATCCGGAGATTGTTCGCTCCTTCGACAAGGTCCGTCGTGCGAGCGTCGCGTTCATGAAGGCGGATACCGAGGAGGCCTTCCGCCTCACCGCCGAGGAAACGGGGCTCTCCGTCGAGCAGGTGCGCGAGATGGCCCCCCTGTACGACTTTGACCCGGAGATTCGTCCCTCGGACATCGAGGAACTGAAGCGCACGCAGGATTTTCTGCTGGAAGCCGGGTTGATCACGAAGACAATCGACGTGGAATCGCTCATCGAGGTCGTGAAACCGTGAACAGCCGGGAGCATCTTCTCGTCCGCGACGGAAAGGACGTGCTGTCCCTTTCGCACGAACATCTCTCCATGTACCACGGCAGCGAGTATCCGGGCGGTGTGGCGCTTGCGTGGCAGGCGCTCCGTTTCGCCCTGCCCGCCCTTGCGGGGGGAGGTGTGGTGCGCCGGGAGGATGTTTTGCTGAAGACGCCCTTTCCCGGCATCGGGTTCTTCGACGCGGTGGAGATGGCGACAAGGGCCTCCTCGCGGAAGGCGTTTCATCTGCTCGACGGCATGCCGATGCTGGGCAACCCTCCCGCCTCTCCGAATCGGGGGTACTTTTTCTTCGAGCTGCACGCCGCGGGCGGAATCGTCCTCTTCTCGCTGAAGCACGGGCTCGTCCCGGACGAATTCTACACGCTCTCGGAGGCGAACGCCCGCTCGCCTCTCCAGGGAGCGGAGCGGGAGCGCCTGATGGCGCTTCGCAGGGCGGTGGGTGCGGCGCTCCTTGCCTCGAAGCCGGAGGATCTTTTCGACTGCCACCACCTCTCGCCCCTGCCGCGCACGTCGGCGGAGGGCGAAGACGATTCGCCGGCGGATCTCTCCGCCGAGGACGCGCTGCCGCCTCTTGCCGTGGCGGACAACGGGCTGCCTCTTTCGATCACCTACGGAGCGATGCTGCGCTACGCGGGGCGGAAATCCGAATGCGGCGTCACCGCGGCCTATATGTTGCTGCGGCAGGCTCTTCCGCTTCTGGCCCGGGAGGGAATGCCCGAGCGGAAGGACCTGTCGATCCGCTGCGGCATCTTCGGGAAGGGGATCGTGGACGGGCTCGAAATGGTCACCCGCGCCGCCAGCGGAGGCCGCCTGGAGATCGACGAGCGGCTTGGCGAGGGACAGGTGGTCGCTCCCGAGGGGCAGACGGGCGGTTCCTTCCTCTTCGACATTGCGGTGGGGACACGAGAGGGGCGGTTCATCCTGAAGAAGGCTCTCGACCCCAAACGCTACTTCGAGCTGTGCCGCCTGCGCGACAGCCGGGGCCTCGACGACGGCGAAAAACGGGAGATCGAGCGGGAGCGCATCGCCTTCTCCAAGGCTCTCCTGACGGCCGAAGAGGCCTACGAGGCGGTTCTGTAAGGAGAGAGCGGGACGTTTTCGGAATGCGGCGGACCGGCAGATGAGAGACGGGCAAGCCCCTTCGGATTTCCGAAGGGGCTTGCCCGTCTCTTGCAGGAGTTACAGAACGCCGTTGCGTTCGAGGCGGAAGAGTGTCGCCTCCCGGTGGTCTCTGCCGAAATAGAACCGCGAGCAGTCTATTTCAGGCGTCTCCCGGGCGAGGCGGACCATGTCCTTCAGCAGAAGGGCGTGTTGTTGCAGCATCTCGGCCTCGGCCACTGAGAGCCGGGCGACGAGACCTCCGAGGTGCAGGGCGAAAAGACCGTCCTCCGCGAGGGGAACCCCGGGAAAGGCAAGCGTCTCCGTGAACAGAACGGAGGCCTCGTCCGATTTCCAGAGGGTTTGCCGCCCCTCGCTTCCGGAGACGACCGCGACCGGAAGGAACATGTGTCCGATCAGGTAGGAGGCGGAGTCCCGCATCGTCAGCGGGTCGAAGGATTGAATCGAACGCTCCCAATGATAGTGTCCTCCGAAATAGCGGAGGACATCGGAAAAGACAATGTCGCTCGCGAAGGGAATGTCTCTCCCGTCGGCGAGGAACCGCAGGAAAAGATGCAGGGGAGTGGGAACCGGATTCCGGTCGGCGATGGAGAGAAAAACGTCGTAGTCCAGGGGATCCGCGTCCGACGACAGGAATGCGTCGACGAGGGCGCGCTCATGCTCCTCCCCGACGGGGCACGGGCAGGTCAGCATCGTGTAGAGCAGTGTTTGCAGCGCTTTTCTTTCGATCAGCATGGATTCACATCTCCTTTTCGGACACGTATTTGGGGGCACTTATGAGAACAGCGGCACGACCGCAGAATACCCTCTGCCGCCGGAGGAGAAGGAGATCCTCCGGACATCGGCTCCGTACAGTCGCCGGAGGTTTTCGTCCACGAGGACATCCTTGCAGTCGCCGAAGAGGTGCTCCTCGGGAGAGAACAGAAGCAGCGCCCTGTCGGAGATCACATTCGCATGATGGGGTACGTGTGTACTCATGATCACCGTCATGCCCTCGTCCCGGAGAGACTGCAGCGTGCGCAGCATGGTGTTCTGGTTCCTGAAATCCAGGGCGGACGCCGGCTCGTCGAGGACCAGGCAGCGGCATTCCGACGCCAGGGCACGGGCGATGAGGACCATCTGGCGCTCTCCTCCGCTCAGGGTGCGGAAAGGGCGCTCGGCGAGCGTCTCCAGCCCCAGGCGTTCGAGGCAGGCTCGGCAGGCGGAGAAATCATGTTTTCCGGGGGAGCTGAACAGGCCGATATGACGACTCCGCCCCATCACCACCATATCGAGAACGGTGTACCCGAAGGAGACCGCCGCGATCTGGGGCACGTATCCGACGCTTCCGCCCCGCAGCATGCTGCCCTCGGAGAGCGGGAGCACACCCTGGATCGTTTTCAGAAGCGTCGTCTTCCCCTTGCCGTTCGGCCCCAGGATGGAGAGGATCTCCCCTTCGCCGACGGAGAGGGAGAGGTTGCGGAATATCCAGTTTTCTCGGCTGTACCGGAATCCTCCTTTTTTCATGGTGATCACATCCATGCACCTCCTTTTCTCTGGCGTTTCTTGAGCAGGAACGCGAAAAGCGGGGCTCCCGCGAGCGCCGTCAATATCCCGATCGGAATCTCCGCCGCGGTCAGGCCTCTGGCGATGTCGTCCATAAGGATGAGATACGACGCGCCGAGAAGTGCCGACACGGGGAGCAGTTTCCTGTGGTCGGACCCCACCAGCATGCGCGCCATATGCGGGACGACAAGCCCGACCCATCCCACGATCCCCGCCAGTGCCACGGTTGCCGCAGTGATCAGCGTCGTGCAGGCGAGGACAAGCCACCTGTTGCGGCGGACGTTCATGCCGAGGGACTCCGCCTCCTCCTGTCCCAACGAGAGGACGTTGATCCTGAACCTGATCAGGTGCAGCAGCGTTCCTGCACAGCAGATCACCGGAGCGGCGAAGAGCAGCCTTTCCCACGACGACGACGCAAAGCTGCCCATGAGCCACATGACGATTGCGGGGAGCTTGTTGTAGGGATCGGCCACATACTGGCCGAGAGAGGTGAGCGCCGTGAAGAACGCGCTGATGACCACGCCGCCGAGCACGAGCGAAAGAAGGGATTCCTCCCGTTCGCCCGAGCCGAGGCTCCAGACGGCGACCATCGCCAGAAGGCCGAAGACAAAGGCGAGGGGAATCACCGCGAACAGGCCGTCGAAGAACAGAATCGCCACCGCGCCGCCGAACCCCGCCCCGGAGGAAACGCCGATGATCTGCGGTCCCACCAGGGGATTGCGGAAGACGCCCTGAAGAGCCGCTCCGGCGAGCGCCAGTCCTCCTCCGGCGAGCAGGGAACCCAGAACACGGGGGAGGCGGATGAGGAGGACCACCGAGGTTTCCTGGGGGGGCCAGGAGGCCTCGGTGGAAAAAAGCGCCGAGAGCAGGATTCGGGCAACACGCTCCACGGGAACGGGAAAACGCCCGATCGCCAGGGAGAACAGGGCGACTGCCACCGTCAGGGCAAGAAGCACTCCTGCGAGAAGGGAGAAGGGGACGGCGCGGTGTCGTTCGGTCACGATGCTCTACTGCGCCCTTCCGAAGAGAGCTTCGTAGTGCGCGCTTCCCCGGTTTCTCTCCATCCCGAGAATATGCTCGTACTGCGCCCGGGAGAGGGTTTTTCCGTAGAGGAGGGTGTAGGCTTTTTCCATTTCTCCGGGAAGGTCGAACCTGTCCCGCCCGGGATGGAGAACGGAGGACATCCACATCCACATGAGGGGCGTCTCCTGGTTGGGGGGATCCCAGCGGTACCCCCCGAGGGGGAGCTTGTAGACGCGGCGGTTCTTTACCGCGGAGACTCCCCTGAGCCGCTCGTTGGCGTAGACATGCTCGGGGGTGAGATCCCGCTCGAAACCGTTGAGCAGAATGACCTCCGGATCCCACAGCAGAATCTGTTCCTCGTTCACGGCGGCGAATCCGTCGATCTCTTCCGCGGCGACGTTTTTGCCTCCCGAGAGGACGATCGAGACGTCGTTGTGCGTGTTCTTTCCGGCGACCTGATAGTTGGCGAGAAAACGGAGGAAATAAAGCGTCCGTGGTTTTTCGGAATCGGGGATGGCCTCGCTTCTCCGGGTGAGCTGTTCGCGGGTTTTCCTGTGCCAGTCGAGAATCGTGGCAGCCTTCTCCTGCTTTCCGAGGATGGCGCCGAACGTCTCGATCCATCCCTCGAGGTATTCCTGGGTGCCGTACTTGAAGAGCGCGACCTTCATCCCCGCATCCAGCAGGGGGATGTAGAGATTGTCGCCGAAGTTCCCCCACTGGAAGACGATGTCCGGCGCGAGGCTCATGAGCGACTCCACGTTAGGCTGGAACCCCTCTCCCTGGACGATATCGCTGCGGATCCGCAGCGCCTCGGGGAAGAATTCGGAAAGGATTTCCCCCTCGATGGCCGTCTTCGAGAGCGGATTCATTCCCACCAGCCGTTCCGAAGAGCCGTCGATGGCGAGCACCATGCTGGCGGCCGGAATGGGAATGGTGACGATGCGCTTGACCGGGCCTTCGATCACGACCTCTCTTCCGGCCTGGTCCGTGACGACCGTTTGCGCCCCATCTCCGGGCGACATGAGAAAGCACACGAGGAACAGGGCGCATAGTCCCGTTCCGACAACCCGAAGCCTGTTTCCCAACATCCTGTACATGAAACGATCTCCTCTCTTTCTGACACATCTCACTGACACATGACGCTTTCCGGCAGATATTCCGACGGCGGCGCGAGTGTTAGAATCATCTAACACTCGCGCAACATAACAAAACCCCCGCGTCTTGTCAAATCCTTTTTTTCACTCGTGCGGCTGGACAGTGATCTTGTCACCCCTGAGCGGGACGATGAACATGTCATCCATGACGAACAGGGGCGACGAAGGGGTGCGGCCTTTCCGGTGTCCCTGTAGAATGGGGCGAGGCGTCGTCGTGCGTGGCCTCTTTGCCTCCTGCCGGGAGGCGGGAGGCGCGCAGGTCGGGGGGACACACGGAAAAGAGACCGTCTTCCGCCGAACGGGGCAAAGCTATCGTATGGGGGGAATGGCTCCATGTCCGGGGAAAAGATCCGGAAAAGCGCCGGGTATGCGGAGTTCAAGCCGGTGTGCACCGTCAAGGCCTCGGAGGCGATTTACGAACAGATCCGGCGCAGCATTCTCGACGGCCGGTTCAAGGTGGGGGACAAGCTCCCCTCGGAGCGGACCCTCATCACCCAGTTCAAACGCAGCCGCCCCACCGTGCGGGAGGCGCTGCGCATGCTCGAACAGAGCGGCCTGGTCCGGATCGTTCCCGGCGGCGGCACCACGGTGCAGCACTTCGCCGCGTCGAACATCGAGGAGCCCTTGGAGACGATGCTCCATCTGGAGCGGATCTCCGCGAAGGAGATCTACGAGTTTCGCATCGTCCTCGAACAGGCCATGCTCGCCTGGTGTGTGGAGCGCCGCACCGGCGAGGACCTCCGCGCCTTTCGGGAGATCGTCGCCGTCGCGGAGGGTTGCCTGGGGCACTGGGAGACGTTCCTTCTCCAGGATCTGGCGTTCCATCGGCGCATTGCCGAAGCGGGGCGCAACGGCCTTGTGGCCGTGGTCTACCGGGTGCTGTACCGCATTCTCTCCCAGAGTATGGGGGAGCGCTTTCAAAGCCTCGACGCGGAGGAGTCGCTCCTGCACCAGCGGGAGATTCTCGAGTGCCACCGGAACCTGACCCGGCACATCGAGGCGCGGGACCTGGAGGCCGCCCGCGGCTGCCTCGCGAGACACCTGGACAGGTATCGGACGCTCTTCTGCTGACGCACCCCCGGTTTCCGCCGGGGGTCAGGCCTCCCGCTCGGCCCGTCTGCCGCCGAAGGCGTGGATGGTTCTCGTGCCTGCGGTGCAGCATCCCCCGTGGGCCACGCCGGAGGGAATGAACAGTTCGTCGCCGGGATCGAGCGTCACGGTCCTTCCCGCCATGGTCACGGTGTAGCGCCCGTGCACGCAGACGAGATATTCGTCGTAGTCGTGGATGTGCTCGTCGGAGGTCCTGTCCGCGAAGGACGTCCAGAAGGCCATCTGCGAGCCGTCGGCCCCGTCGAAGACATAGCCCTCGATGTCCTTCGTGTACTGCGAACTCCGCCGGATGCGGTTCGCCGGATTTCTCATGAACGCAGGAAACTCTTCCACAGCGATCACCCTCGTTCCGAAAAGAATGCGATGATTTCCCTCCGCCGGATACGGCGGCACATCCGGCATTTTGACGGATGCGCTTCTTCCTGTTATGCTACCGCAGGAACAGGGCGACGGAAAGGGAGAAACCTCTTTTTGTCGTTATAGACAGGTTCGCGGAGGGCAGGAAGCCGGTGTGAAGCCGGCACAGCCCCGCTACGGTAAGGATGACGATGCACGGACAATGCCACGGAACGAACCGTTCTGGAAGGCCCGTGCGGAGGATGACTCCGAGTCCGGACACTGCCCCGCGTCGCAAGACTCCTTCCTCGAGGGCGGAAGGTGTCCTTTTCGTTTTCCTCATTCCGGAAAAGGGCACTTCCCAGGAGAAACGGGGTTTCGGACGCGGCGAGTGGGCGAAGGCGCGACGGAAATTCCGCTCCGGGGGAGGTGATGTCCGTCTCGAAAGTCCCTCATGGGTGACGCTCTTCAGGGAGGAAGGCATGTCCTTGTCCGGTTCCCGAAAGGGGGCGGCTCGGCAGGCAAGGCTTTGGAGGGAACCCGCAAGGAGCCGCCGGGAGGCGATGTCTTTTTCGGGTTCGGGAGAAATACGGAAAGGAGACGTGCAGCATGCAGCGGAACAAGGGACGTTTCTTCCGCATGTCGCGGATCTTCACAGTGATGCTTGTGGTGTTTCTGGCGTTCGGATCGACCGTCGCGGGGGCCGTGGAGAAGGCGGTCTATGCCACCACGGACTACACGTCGGGGGTTCTTGGGGTGGCCTCGGGGGATTCCGCCGTGAAGGTGGGCTCCGCCGGAGGCGATCCGGCGCTCTTTTCCTTTCAGAAAGACGGAACCTGGAAGGTGCTCCACCGGGAGACGAACAACTACGGGGCCGCCCTGGACACCTTCACCGTCTACAATCCCGAGAACTGGGGAACCCCGGAGGTGAACAGGACGCTGGGGCACAACATCGCCGGGGCGGCCACCTGGGGAACGTGGCTCTTTCTGGCGAACTACTACAACGACGGCACGGCCTCGTATCTCACCAAGCACGACATGACGAACAACTACGCGCAGGTCGCCTCGGTCAACTTTGACGACGGCGTCGCCGCCAACCTCAGCGAATACGTGAAGAGCGTCCTCGTGGTGAATGATGCGCTCTTCGTCCTCATCGAGCGACGGGATGCTTCCTGGCCTCCCGTGCACGCCGCGGGTTCGCTGGTGAAGCTCGATCCAGCCTCCCTGGAGGAGATCGGCCGGGTTGCGGTGGGCAAGAATCCTTCCGCCATGGCCTATGCACCCACCTTGGGCAAGGTCCTCGTCACGTCCTTCGGCGGCGCGAAGAACGCCTCCGGGACCACCGCCATCGAGGCGGTCTCGGTGGCCGCCCTCGAAAAGAGCACCTTCGCCACCGCGGCGGATCTTCCGACGAGCGCCGCCGCCTATGCTTTCGACTTCATCGGCGTCACCGCCTCGGGCATCCTTTATGTGACGGCCTATTACAACGACGCGGTGAACTGGCCCGATCCGAACCCCTGCAAGGTCTTTTCCTCTCCCGTGGGAGCGCTTGCCTTCACTCAGCGCGCCTCTCTGCCGGGATGGGTCGGCTGGGCCGCGGCGGATCCGGAGCAGAACCTCTTCTGGATCGTGCATCACGGCACGGGAACGGGTGACGGATCCCTTCGGGTCTACGGCGGCGACGGGGCGGAGGTTCGCCGCCTGAGCGAAACGGTTCTCGGCGGTCAGCCCTACGCGGTGGCGCCCCTGCGCACCGCTTCCGGCGGCGATTCCGGCGGTGGCGGCGGGTGTGCCGTGTCCGGTACCGGCGTCGGTGCGCTCTTCCTGCTCGTGCCCCTTCTGTTGGGTGCGGCGTGGCGGCGCTGAAGACGTTCCTTCGGGTGGGAAGCGTGCTGCTTCCCACCCTCTGCCTGGTGCTCGCGATGTCGGTTCAAGGCATCGCCGCGGGAACCGATCTTCCCGCCGTAGTGGTCACCGGTGTCCGCCCCGAGGAGGATCAGGATGTTTCCCCCGGAGCGGTGACGGTGATCCGCCCGGAGGAGACCGAGGGCGAGGGAAAGACCCTCGCGGACCTGCTCGAACAGAGCCCGGGCGTGCACGTGGTGCGCCTTCGCGGGCGGGGCGGCTACACCGTCGCCTCCGTCCGGGGAAGCACCGCCGCCCAGGTGGCGGTCTACGTGGACGGCAGACTCGTCAATTCCGCGAGCGAATCCGCGGTGGACCTCGCCTCCATCCCCGTGAGCGCCGTGGAGAGGGTCGAAATCTACCGCGGGTATGTTCCGGCCCGGTTCGGCGTGTCCGGCATGGGGGCGGTGATCTCCGTCACCACCCGAAGGCCCTCGGGCTACGAGGGGGCTGTTCTGGTGGAGGGCGGCACCTACGGGGAATGGCGGACGACCCTGCGGTACGGCAACGAGCTGGGGGGCGGCCGCTATCTCGCCGTGGCGGGTTTCTCCGGCGCCACGGGAGATTTCTCCTACCGCAACGACAATGGTACGTACTGGAACCCCGACGACGACTACGAGGCGACGCGGCGGAACAACGCCTGGCGGGAGAAGAACGTTCTCTTCCGGTGGGAGGATGACGAGGGGTGGAATCTCCGGGCGGAGTACTTCGCCCGCTCCCAGGAGCTTCCCCGGAAGGCCTCCGGGGGTGACAAGCCGGACGACCCGCCGGGAGCGGATCTGGACACGACCCGCACGGAGTTCGCCTTCGGCCGCAGTGCGTCTCTGGGAAAGGGTGTCTGGTCGTGGAACGTCGGGTATGTCACCCAGGAGAAGGAGTTCTACGATCCCCTCGATCCCCGGACGCTTCCTCTGCCCCGGTCGACCCGGAATCGGTACGAGACGACCCAGTGGCATCTTCTGACCCAGGCGTCGCTGCCCGTGGCGCCGAACCAGACGCTGGACCTGGTGGCCCGGGCCTCCCGGGAGACCCTCGATGTGCGGGGGGACGCCCAGACCCGTTACGACCTGCGGAGCGACTACGATCAGGATGCCCTGGATCTGACGCTTGCGGACACCGTCGTCCTCGGCGGAGGAACGCTCTTCCTCGTTCCCACGGTGCGCTGGAACAGCGTGGACGGCGAGGGAAACGTCTCCTGGTCCCTGGCGGCGGAGTGGCGCATGTCCGAGGCGCTCCGCTGGAAGGCGAGCTGGGGCAAGTACCATCGGGCGCCGAACCTCTACGAGCGCTACGGTGACGGCGCGCTCATCGTTCCAAGGCCCGACCTGCGTTGGGAATCGGGGACGCAGTTCGATCTCGGGGTCCACTGGGCGGGAACGGTCGGTGCCGCCCGGGTCGCCGCGGGCGTCACCTGGTTTTCGAGCGACGTGGACGATCTCATCGAGTTCGTGATGGCCAGCCCCTACGTGGGGTACTACGACAACATCGGCAAGAGCCTCATCGAAGGCGTCGAGGTGGAGGTCACCGCATCGTGGAAACGATGGGACCTGCTCCTCTCCTACACGTATACGAACGGCGAGAACCGTTCCCCCGGCGCGCGCTGGGGCAAGCCCCTCCCGAACCGCCCCCGGCATGCCCTCTTCTCGCGCCTCTCCACGGCACTTTCGGCCAGCCTCGACGCCTTTGCCGAAGTGGAGTACGTGAGCGAGAACTGGTTCGACCAGACGGGGGATCTCGCCTACGAGGATCTCACCACGGTCGGGCTGGGCGTGAAGTGGTTCCTCCCGGGGGGCGGAACCGCCACCCTGGGCGTGCGGGATCTCTTCGACGCCTCGTCGGACCGCAAGCTGGTTCCCTCCGTCGGGGCTCCCCAGCTCGTCTGGTATCCCGACGCGGGACGGACCTGGTATCTGTCCTTCTCATGGACATTATGAGCATGCGCGTGCGCATCCGCCGAAAAGGACGGGCCGCTCCGGTGAAGTGCCCCGAAGGACGCACCGTCGCGAGACTGCTTGGAGTTGTCGCGGCGGTGCTGTTCCTCCGGTTTGCGGCAGGCTTCTGGCTTTGCCCCGCCGGGGCGGAGGAAAGAATTCCCTCCGCGGCGACGCTCTTCACGGTGGAGCGGGGGGAGGGATGGACGCTTCTCCGGAACCGCCTTCCCTGGATAGGCGGGGAGGGTGAACTCGCCTGGGTTCTCGTGGAGGACGAAAAGACGCCCCTTCCGGAAGAACTGGCCTTGCTGCCCCGGATCCGGGTTCCCGTCAGGAGGGTGCTGGCCATGACGATTCCCACCGTGAGCGCCCTGGAACTGCTGGGAGAGCTGGAGACGCTGGTGGGTGTCGGCGGAGGGCGTTTTCTCTATTCCCCCGCGGCGAAGGCGAAAAACCTTGTGGAGGTCGGACCGGAGGGTGGCATGGGAGCGGGCTCGGACTTCGAGCGGATCGTCGCCCTTCGCCCCGACGTGGTCTTTGCCTACGCCTACACCTCCCAGGAGCAGGAGAGTGCGCTCCGCCTGCGGGAACTCGGCGTTCCCGTGGTCTTTCTCTCGGAGTACCTGGAGGCGACTCCCCTCGCCCGGGCGGAATGGCTCGCGTTCCTGGCGCACTTTTTCGGCAGGGGCGCGGAGGGCGAAGCGTTCTTCCGGGATGTGGCGGCGCGCTATGAGAACGTGCGAACCATTGCCGCCACGGTGAGAGCGCGTCCCGTGGTGATGACCGGCGCTCCCTTTCGGGGGACCTGGTACATCGGAGGAGGCGAGAGCTGGCCCGCCCGGCTTATCGCCGACGCGGGCGGACGCTACCTCTGGAGCGACCTTCCCGGCTCCGTGTCCGTTCCCTTCGACGGGGAGGCGGTGTTTGCCCGCTCGGGCGAGGCGGAGTACTGGATCAACTGCGGCCAGTGGAAATCCCGGGAGGACGCGGTTCGGGACGACCCGCGGCATGCTCTGTTCCGTCCCTTCCGGGAGGGACGGCTCTACAACAACGATCTTCGCTCGAACGCCACGGGAGGAAACGACTACTACGAGAGCGCCGTGTGGCGCCCGGACCTGGTGCTCGCCGATCTGGCGGCGCTTCTGCATCCCGCGCTTTTCCCGGAGCATGCGTTCTTCTACTACCGTCTTCTTCCGGAGAGGGGAGGAACGGCTCCGTGAACGAGCGCTTCTTTTCCGGAGAGGAGCAGGAAGCGCGGGACAGGCGGGCCCGTCGGCTTCTGCTTCTCCTCGGGGTGGTGCTCCTGTTCGCCTTTGCGGCGGACGTGCTCTTCGGGTCGGTGGCACTCTCGCCGGGGCAGGTCCTCGCCTCTCTGTTCCGGGGAGGTGCGGGCATGTCGCCGGAGGACCTCATCGTGCTCCGCTTCCGCCTTCCCCGGGCGCTCACGGCCCTGTTGGCGGGGTCGGCCCTCGCCGTGGCGGGGCTTTCCATGCAGACGCTCTTCGCCAATCCGCTGGCGGGACCCTTTGTGCTCGGCGTGGACGCGGGGGCGAGCCTGGGTGTCGCGCTGGTGCTCCTCGCGGCGGACCTGGCGGGTCCCGGTCTAGGTGCACGCTTCGCCGCCCTCGGTGGCGTTGCGGCGGCGTCCTGGGCGGGCTCCCTGGCGGTGCTGCTGCTCATTCTCGTCGTGGCCTCGCGGGTGCGGAGCGGCACGGTGCTCCTCATCCTCGGCCTCATGTTCGGGCAGGCGGTGAACTCCCTGGTGACGGTGCTTCTCCATTTTTCCTCCGCGCAACGGGCGCACGGCTATCTCGCATGGAGCTTCGGCAGCTTCTCCTCCACATCCTGGCCCCAGGTGGCCACCATGGCGCTGGGCATTCTCCCCGCCCTGCTGGCGGGGTACTTTCTGACGAAGCCGCTGAACGCCCTGCTCCTCGGCGAGCGCTATGCCAGAACCCTCGGCGTTCCCGTGGAGCGGGTCCGCATGGGGCTCATCGGCGTGACGGCCTTCCTGTCCGGCAGCGTCACCGCCTTCTGCGGCCCCATCGCCTTTCTGGGCATCGCCACGCCGCACCTCTGCCGGGGACTGCTGCGCTGCGAGGATCACCGGCTGCTTTTGCCCGCCTGCATCGCCGCGGGAGGTGGAATGGCTCTCGCGGCGGACATGCTCTCCCACGCGCCGGGAAGTGCCCTGCTCCTTCCCGTGAACGCCGTCACCTCGCTGCTCGGCGCGCCCGTGGTGGTCTGGGTTGTGCTCCGACGCCGCGGAGGCACGTCATGACCGCACCGCTGCTCGAACTGAAGGAATTGTGCGTGGGCTACCGCCGGGGGCGGGAGGAGCGACGCGTGGCGGGGCCCTTTTCCCTCGGGCTCCGGGAGGGGCGCCTCACGGCCCTGGTGGGGAGAAACGGCATCGGCAAGAGCACGCTGCTGCGCACGCTCTGCCGTCTGCAGCCCCCGTTGGGAGGAGAAATGTTTCTCCGGGGACGGCCCCTTTCGGAGTGGCATCGCGGAGAGTTCGCCCGCCGGGTGAGCGCGGTCCTCTCCGAGCGGGAGATCGCGCCGGACATGACCGTCTTCGATCTGGTCGCGCTGGGGCGTCATCCCCATACGGACTGGAGGGGCCGTCTCCGGCGGGAGGACCGGGCCGCGGTGGAGGACGCGCTCTCCGTGCTGAGGATGTCGCACTTCCGGAACCGCAGCCTCTTCGAACTCAGCGACGGGGAGCGCCAGAGGGCCTTTACCGCCCGTGCGCTGGCCCAGGAGCCGGAGCTGCTTCTCCTGGACGAGCCCACGGCCTTTCTCGACCTGCTGCACAAGGTGGAGACGGTAACCCTTCTGCGGGACCTCTGCCGGACGCGGCGCATGACCGTTCTCGTGGCCATCCACGACATTTCCGTGGCGGTGCATTTCGCGGATCATCTCTGGCTGCTCGCCGACGAGGGCACGCTTCTCGAAGGTGCTCCGGAGGATCTGGTGCTCTCCGGTGCACTGGGACGCCTCTTCTCGTCGGAGACGCTCCGCTTCGACCCCTTTTCCGGGCGGTTTTTCCCCTTCGGAGGCGTACGCTTCCGGGCCGTTCTGGAAGTGAAGGGGGAAGGGGAGGCCAGGATTTGTGCGGAGTCCGCCCTGGAGCGGTGCGGTTTCGGCATCGCCCGGGGAGATGCACTGCGGGAGGGGACGCTCGAAGTGCTTCCGGAGTCGGCCGGGAACGGCCGTTTCCTGTTGCGTCCGCAAGGCGGCAGGGAGCGCCGCGTCGCGTCCATCGCGGACCTGTCGGAGGAACTCGATCGTCTCTTTCCCCTCATTCCAGCCGGAACACCACGGGAACCCGCACCTGTCCCGTCAGGGAGGGACTGAACAGCCAGCGCCGCAGCGCGGCGGCGGCGGCCTCGTCCAGACGGGGAAATCCGCTGCTCTTCTCCACGGTCACCTCCTGCACCTTCCCCTTTGTCACGGAAAGAAGAAGAACCGCCGTCCCCTCCTCGCCGCGCTTCCGGCTTGAGGGGGGATAGGCGGGGTCCACCCGACGCAGAACCTCCAGGGTCTGCACGTCGAGCACGCCCTCTGGGACGGCCGGAAGGAGCGGCTCTCCTGCCCCGGGTTTCGGCTCCGGGGTGCTCGTCCCCGCGGGAGCGGGAGCGACCTGCTCCGGAGGTGCGGCCCGTCCGGGCATCGCCGGTGCCGTCGTGTCCGGAGGGTGCACGGAAGAAACCGTCCCTGTCGGTCCGGGCGATTTCGGAGGCTTGGGTGTGACGGGGGGTGCCGGAGACGGCGCAGGCGTCTTCGGTATCTTTGTCGGTGCCGGTTTCGTCGGCGCGGGAGACGGTTTCGGAGAGGGTGCCTTCGGTGGACTTGTGGGCGCCGGAGGTGTCACGGTCTCTGTTCTCTCAGGGCGAGGGGGGGCGGGTTCCGGCTCGGGGAGAGGCGGTGGTGTCGCGGGGAGTGCCGCACTTTCGTGCTCCGGGGGGAGTGCTTCCGCGGTGTGCGGTTCGTAGGGAGCGCTCTCCTCCGGAGAGGGCTCGGAGGTTTCGGCGGAATGCGCGGGGGATGCGGCGACATCCCGGGGAAGGCGCACCATCCGCACCGTCAGCGCCCGCGGCGGAGCGGGCGTATCGAGGGACGGAAAAGGGAAGAGCAGAAGGGCTCCGTGGAGGAAGAGGCTGCCCAGGAGGGGAAGTGCGTAGCGTCTCACGGAACGCCTCGTTCGGTGAAGAGCAGCCCAACGGAGGTGACGCCGCCGCTTCGGAGGAGATCCAGCAGTTCCGCCACGGTTCCCCAGGGTGCGGCCACATCTCCGGCGATGGAGACGGGCCGGCCCGCCGCTGCGGCGGCGGCTGCCGCGGCCAGCGTCTCCTCCGGGGAGGCGGTGGCGCCTCCGTCCAGGAGAAAATGTCCTTCTTTGGTGACGGTGATCACCAGGGGGCGTGTTTCGGAGACCTCGGACGCGGTGCCCCGGGGAAGCTCCACCGTCACGGCGCCCCGGTCGAAGCTGGCGGCGAGGACGAAGAAGATGATGAGCATGAAGAGGATGTCGATGAGGGGCGTCAGATCCAGTTCGGGAAAACGGGAGCGCTCCCGGAAGGATTTCATGGTTTTCCCTTCGCGGCAGGACCGTTGCCCGAGGACCTCCCCAGGAGTTTTTCCCGGAGGATGAAATCCGCTCCCCGCTCGAGCATTTCCTCGGCGCGGGCAACCCTGGAGGCGAGGTAGGTGTGGGCCAGCACCATGGGCACTGCGGCGCAGAGTCCGGCAACGGTGGTGAGAAGCGCTTTCCAGATGCCTCCCGCCAGCGTGATCATGGGCGACGCGGCGGACTCGGGAAGAAGCCGGAAGATCTCCACCATGCCGAGCACGGTTCCCAGAAGTCCGAGAAGTGGTGCCAGACGTGCTGCCGTGCCGAGAAGGGCAAGCCCCTTCTCCCAGCGGAAGAGTTCCCGGCGGATCTCCTGCTCCAGCAGGAGTTTGAGCGTTTCCGCATCGATCTGCCAATGGGCGATGGCGGCGGAAAAGAGGTGGTGCAGCGAGGACTGCCCTTCCGCGACGATGCGGGACGCGGTGTCCCGGTCCCCCTCGAAGAGTGCCTTGCCGAGGCGTTCCTCAAGGAGCACGGGGTTCGTGGAAGCCCGGCGGAAGAAGAGAAGGCGTTCCAGGACGACGGCGCCCGCTCCGATGGAGAGGGCAAGGATGATCCACATGACGAATCCGCCAGCGCGCATGATCTCCACGACATCGACATCCCTTCCGAAGCGCCGTCGTCCCTTCGTCCGCATGTGCAGAGCCCCTGCGGCGTTTCCGAAAGGGCCGGTCCGCTTCCCGGGTCATTATAGACGTTCAAAGAGAGCATTCACAAGGCGAAAGGCGCCTCGGAATCCGCGGTTTTTTCCGGTTTTTCCGGGAGTGTACGGGGGATGTGGCGTATACTTGAAGTGGGGTGACGGTTCCGGAGCGCCGGAAGCGCACCCACAGCACGGGGAGGTACGAACATGACCGGAAACGAAGATCTTCGGCGCTATGCGCGAAATCTGCAGTCCGAGCGGGAGGCGGCGGTGCTCTATCGGATCATGGCGGAGAGGGAAGAACATCCCGAACTGGCCGGGATCTACCGAAAGATGGCCGAGACGGAGGAGCGCCACGCCGACACGTGGCGCAGGAAGATCGAAGAGGGCGGCGGGACGGTTTCTCCCTTCGCACCGGGGTGGCGCGTGCGTCTTCTCGGGTGGCTCGCGAAGGTCTGGGGGACGGGGATCATCCTTCAGAGCGTGACCGCCATGGAGGGAGACGCGGGAAAAGAGTACGCGGGACAGCCCGATCCGGAAGTTCCCCGCATTGCCGCGGAGGAGCGTTCCCACGCAAGGATTTTTCGCTCCCTTTCGGGAGGAAGTGCCCGGGGGCTGGAGGGCAGCGCCGTCGCCCGTCTCGAGGGGCGTCACCGCTCCACGGGGGGCAACGCGCTTCGGGCGGCCGTCATGGGGGCCAACGACGGGCTCGTGTCGAACCTGAGCCTCGTCATGGGCGTCGCGGGAGCTGCCCTGGAGGGGCGGGCCATTCTGGTCACGGGAATGGCCGGTCTTTTGGCGGGGGCCATTTCCATGGCCCTCGGAGAGTGGCTTTCGGTGCAGAGCGCCCGGGAACTCTACGAGAATCAGATCCAGATCGAAAAGGAGGAACTCGAGGAATCCCCCGAGGAGGAGATGGAGGAATTGGCGTTGATCTATCAGGCCAAGGGGCTCCCCGAATCCCAGGCCCGGGAGTTGGCCCGCTCCATTCTCGCCGATCCCGAGGCGGCCCTGGACACGCTCTCCCGGGAGGAGCTGGGCATCGACCCCCAGGAACTGGGCGGCTCCGCCTGGGAGGCGGCCCTCACGTCGTTTGCGCTCTTCGCCGTGGGTGCGGCGGTGCCGGTGCTCCCCTTCCTGTTCCTGTCGGGGCATGCCGCCGTGGCGGCCAGCGGCGCCTTCTCCGCCCTTGGGCTCTTCGTCATCGGCGCGGGGATCACCCTGGTCACGGGAAAGCCCCTTCTCACCTCGGGAGGGCGGCAGATCGTCTTCGGCCTGGGCGCCGCGGTGGTCACCTACGTCATCGGCGCTCTCATCGGCGTGAACCTCGGCGGGTGACGCGGGGGTGCCTCCATGGGCTGTGTCCGAGGCCTTCCGGGCGGAGGAGAGGCCGACGAAGCCCCTCCTTCCGGAGCGATGCTGCGTCTGCAGAAACGTCCCGGACCACGCGGGGGCCAAAAGAACGGAAGTGTCCCGAAGGTCCGTCGGCGAAAGATCCGATGGAAAACATGTTGCAGGAAGGATGAAGGGCTCATGCGACGTCTTGTCATCGAAGAAGCGTTCTGGAATCTCTTTCCCTCCTGCGTCATCGCCGTGGCGGTGGCGCGGAATTTCGACAACCGATGGCTTTCCCTGAAGGACGAGGTGCCTTCCCTGCCGGAGCGCCTGCAGGCGGCGGCGGCTCGCGCGGAGGAGCGTTTCCGCGATGTGGAACTGGCGGGACATGCCGCTGTGGCGCCCTGGCGCGAGGCCTACAAGCGCTTCGGTGCGCCCAAGGGAAACCGCTCCTCCATCGAGGCGCTGCTTCGGCGGGTGAAGAACGGCAAACCGCTGCCCTCCATCAATCCCCTGGTGGATCTGTACAACATCGTCTCTCTGGACTTCGCGATTCCCTGTGGCGGAGAGGATCTGGACGTGTCCAGCGGTGACGTCCGCCTCACCCTCGCGAGAGGCGACGAACTTTTCGTCCCCCTCGGAAGCGAGACGAACGAACCGCCCCTGCCCGGCGAGGTGGTCTACGCGGACGACGGGGGAATTCTCTGCCGCTGCTGGAACTGGCGCGAGGCGGAGCGGACCAAGCTGACCGAGACGACCCGGAACGCGCTGCTCTGCATCGAGGGCGTGGGCGACTCCTTCGCCGTTTCCGTTGCGGAGGCCATGGAGGAACTGGTCGAACAGGTACGGTGCCGTCTCGGCGGGGAGGTGCGCACCGCCCTGCTCCGTCGGGAGGCCCCGTTCTTCGATCTGGAGTAGGCGAGGACCGCGCCCCGATCCCCTATTCGTAGCGCAGCGCCTCGATGGGGTTGAGCCGCGAGGCCTTCCATGCGGGGTGGAAGCCGAAGAAGACCCCGATGGCGGCGGAAAAGCCGAAGGCGAGGGCCACCGATTCGGGGGCGATCACCGCGGGCCAGTCGGCGAAGTGGGAGATCAGAAACGCTCCCCCGGCGCCGGTGCAGATGCCCAGGATTCCCCCGGCGAGAGAGAGGAGGAGCGCCTCCGCGAGAAACTGGAGCAGAATGTCCGCTCCCCGGGCGCCCACGGCGGCGCGGATGCCGATCTCCCTCGTCCGTTCGGTGACGGAGACGAGCATGATGTTCATGATGCCGATGCCTCCCACGAGAAGCGACACCGAGGCCACGGCGGCGAGCAGAAGGGACATGATGCGCGCTCCCTCCTGGGCGGCCTCCATGATCTCCGAGAGATTCCGCACGGTGAAGTCGTTCTCCTCGCCGGGGCGTATCCGGTGCCGCCGGGCGAGCAGGTCCGTGATCTGGCTCTCCGCCGCGGCGATCTCCGCGGCGCTTTTCGCCTGAATGGTCATGTCCTGGATCTTGCCGGGAAAGCGGGCGCCGAAGAGACGCTTCATGGCGGTCGTCACGGGAACGAGCACCGTGTCGTCCTGGTCGGAGCCGGCGGCGGAGCTTCCCTTCGCCGCCAGAAGCCCCACAACGGTCATGGGGATCTTGTTCACCCGGACGATTTTACCCAGGGGATCCTCACCGCCGAAAAGCTCCGACGCGACGGTGGCGCCGAGGATGCACACCTTTGCGGCGCTCCGCTGGTCCGACTCGGTGAAATTCCTTCCGCTTTCGAGCGTCCAGTTCCGGATGGAGAGCAGTGACGCCGTGGAGCCCACGGTGCTGGTGGACCAGTTGGCGTTGCCGTAGACCACCTGGGTCCGTCCCGACACGCGGGGCGCCACGTCCGCCACGGCGGGGCACTCCCGGAGGATTGCCTCGGCGTCCTCCAGCGTCAGGGTGGGAAGTGTGCCTCCGCCGCCCCGGACACCGCCGCTCCGGCTCGACCCGGGAAAGACGACGAGCAGATTGCTCCCCATGCTGGCGAATCGTTCCGTGATCCGCACCTGAGCCCCCGTTCCCACGGCGAACATGGCGATCACCGCCGCCACGCCGATGATCATGCCCAACACGGTGAGAAGGGAGCGCATCTTGTTCGTCCGCAGCGCCCGAAGGGCGGTGAGGAGAATTTCTTCCGGCGCGATCATGAGGCGAAACTCCTTTCCCTGGCCTTGGCCTCGTCGGAGACCACCAGTCCGTCCCGGATGGTGACGATGCGCTCCACGTAGCGGGCCATCTCCGGCTCGTGGGTGACCAGGATCACCGTGATGCCCGCCGTCTCGTTCAGATGCGAAAAAAGCTCCATGACTTCCTCGCTGGTCCGGGTATCCAGATTTCCCGTGGGCTCGTCCGCGAGGATGAGGGGGGCGCCGTTCACGAGGCTCCGGGCGATGGCCACCCGTTGCTGCTGCCCTCCCGAGAGCTGGTGCGGCTGATGGTGCTCCCGCCCCGAGAGGCCCACCAGTGCCAGTGCCTCCAGGGCGCGCTGCCGCCGCTCCTTTCGCGGAACGCCCGCGTAGAGGAGCGGAAGTTCCACGTTTTCCACGGCGGAAGTCCGGGCCAGGAGGTTGAAACCCTGGAAGACGAAGCCGATCCGGTCGTTCCGGATCCGGGCGAGATCATCTCCGCCGAGGCCGCTCACGTCCTTTCCATCCAGGAGATAGCGTCCCTCCGTGGGTGTGTCGAGGCATCCCAGAATGTGCATGAGGGTGGATTTTCCCGAGCCGGAGGTCCCCATGATGGCCAGATATTCCCCTTTGCGAACGGAGAGCGTCACCCCCCGGAGAGCGTGGACCTGCACTTCCCCAAGGTCGTAGGTCTTGTGGATGTTCTCGAGTTCGAGCAGTGCCATGGCTCTAGAAGAAGCGGGGCATGGGAGGCTGAGTGCTCTGCCTCGTTCCCGCACTGTTCGAGGACGTGCCCGGGGAACCGCCCGAGGCGGTTCCCGTGACGACCTGCTGGCCTTCCCGAAGGTCACCGGAGACGACGGTTTTCGACCCGTCGGAGAGTCCCGTCCTCACGGGGATGGCTTTCAGGGAAGGATGGTTTCCGGAGGTCTCCTCGAGAATCCAGAGGACCCGGCCTCCGGCCCTGTCTGCATTTTTGCCGGAACCGGAGCCGGGACCGGCTCCCTTGCCGCTTCCGGTTCCGCCGCCGGATCCCCTGTTTTTTTCCGATGCCGTTCCGGTTCCGGTCGCTGCGGACGAAGGCGAGGAATCCGCGGCGCCGGCGGCGCCTTCGGGGTGGAGGAACGCTTCGGGGGGTGTGAAACGCAGTGCCGCCGCGGGAACCGTCAGGACGTTCCGGGCCGCGGCGGTCTCGATGGAGACGTTGGCGGTCATGCCCGGCTTGAGCTTCAGGTGCGGATTGTCCACCCGAAGTACCACCGGATAGGTGACCACGTTCTCCACGGTGACCGCGAGGAAGCGGACCTGGTGGACCTTCGCGTGGAAAACCTCGTCGGGAAAGGCGTCCACCGTGAACGTGGCCTCCATGCCCTCGGCGACGGCGCCGATGTCCGCCTCGTCCACATCGGCCTGGACCTCCATCTTGGTCAGGTCCTCCGCGATGGTGAAGAGCGTCGGCGTCTGGTAGCTCGCCGCGACGGTCTGTCCCTCGCTCACGTCCTTGCCGATCACCACGCCGTCCACGGGGGAGAGAATGCGGGTGTTGTCCAGGTTTGCCTTCGCGTACTTCAGGGATGCCTGTGCCTGTTCCACCTGAGCACGGGCGGAGCCGAGCTTGGCCTCGGCGACGTCCACGGCGCTTTGGGCGCTGTCGAGGTCGCTCTCGGCGATGTACTGGAGGGCGTACAGTTTTTTCTGCCGCTCAAGGGTGCGCTTCGCGTCCGCAAGCGTGGCCTGGACCTCCCGGACCGCCGCTCTTGCGGCCCCAAGGGCCGCTTCCTTCTGGGCCACCTCGGCCTGAACGAGCACGGGGTCGATGATGGCGATGACATCACCCTTCTTGACGCGGGAGTTGTAGTCCGCCAGGATCTTCTGAATGGTGCCGGACACCTGGGTTCCCACGGTGACAGTGTTCACCGCCTCAACGGTTCCCGTGGCGGAGACGGTGGTCGTCACGTCGCCGCGGGCGAGGGACACGGTGATGAAACGGAGTTCTTCCGGGCGTTCCCGGAAGAAGCCGAGATACACGCCTCCTCCGACGAGGCAGAGAAGGAACAGGAACAGAAGTTTTTTCATGGTCGCAACCTCCCGGATGTGCCTGAATTCGTTTTCGCAGGGAACGGATGTGTCACGTCGGACGGGTCCGCCTAGTCCTCGTCCTGTCGGCTATTGGAGAAGAGATGTGTTCGTGCTTCCGATGGCGGCGACGGCGGAAGCTCCCATGGCCTTGAGAAGGGCCGCTTCGGCGGAGAGACGGTCACACCGAGCCTGAACGAGAGACGTGCGGGCGTCGCTGTAGCTCGCCGCAGCATCGCTCACTTCAAGCGAGCTTCCCACCCCGACCTGGTAGCGTCCCTCCGCGAGATCGAGATTCTCCTTCGCCTGGCGCACCACCACTGTCGCCGTTTCCAGCTTCTCCTCCGCCTCGCCGATGGCGAGCCATGCCTTGCGCACCTCCAGAAGCACGGTCTGGCGCAGGCGTTCCTCCTCGGCGCGCACCGCGTCGAGCTTCGCCTCCGCGACGGTGATGTTCGCTGCGGTGAGTCCCCCGTCGGCGAGGGGAACGCTCAGGGTGAGCCCCGCTTCCCATTCGCTGTCGCTGGTGCCGCCGGAGCTCCAGGAATAGCCCCCGTAGGCGGAAAGGGACGGAGCCAGCCCCTTGCGGCGGAGCCGCAGCGTCTCCTCCGCCTCGGCGACGCGGAAGGCCTTGGCGCGGAGATCCGGGTGCGCTGCAAGGGCCTTTTGCACGGCCTCTTCGAGGGAGAGCGTTTGTGCATCGGGCAGCGAGGGCTCTTCGACGGCATACTCCGGCGCTGCGCCGGCGCTGCGGAGTCCCATGGCGTTTTCCAGCGCCGCCGCGGCCCGTGCCGCGTCGGCCCGTGCCGTGGCAAGGTCGAGCCTGGATCGGCTCAGGTCCACTTCGGCGGCGGTGACGTCCGATTTGGGAGAGGCTCCGGCGGCGAGGAGAGCCTTTGCCTTGTCCAGGTGTTTTTCGTAGAGGGACACCATTTCCAGGGCCACCTGCAGTTCCTGCCTGGCCCGGACGAGTTCGTAGTAGGCGGTGCGCACCTCGTAGGCCAGCGTGTTCCGAAGGTTCTCCAGGTCCGAGGCTGCCGCATCCTCGCTCCGCTGGGCCGCTCGGACGGCGGCGGCGGTTTTTCCTCCGTCGGAGAGGAGCTGCTGCACTTTCAGGGAGGCACTCTGGCTGTCCTCCCGTTCCCGGGAGGTGTGGGAACCGCTCGCCGAAAGGGACGGTCTTGCCCCCGCCCGTTCCTGTTCCACCGATCCGGCGGTGCTTCGCAATGCCGCCTCGCCCCCGGCAAGGTCCGGGTGGGCCGCGAAGGCAAGCTCCAGTGCCTGTTCCAGGGTGAGTACCTCCGTCCGTTCCGCCGGGACGGCGTCGGTCCGGGCAGGGAAGAGGAGCAGCGCAGACAGGAACAGGAAGAACAGAAACGGCAGCGGAAGGGAACGATTTTTCATGAACTCTCGCCTCCTGAGGAAGAAATCTGGACGTGCGTCCCGCCCTGCTCGTACCCTGTTCTCGTCAAGGGAAACGGTACACAAGACGGGCCGGGGCAACCGCTTCTCTGTTTGGATTTGGCTGGCGCCGGAGTGCGCATTCGCTTCGCAGGGTGTGGAGAGAACGCATTTTTCACTCCGGACGGGAGCATTTTAGCGCGCCGAGGGTAAACGTGCCTTTTTTCTCTGTGAAGATTTGTGAGGATACGTAAAGATCCCTTGGCACAACCGAACAGTTCTTGACTGGGCAAGGAGGACGAGTCGGGATAGAGTGGAGGGAAAGACGGACTCCGGTCGGAAAAGGGCCGGAATGTCGGGAGGCGGAAGAAATGGAACGCATTCTCGTGGTGGACGACGATCAGGAATTGTGTTCCCTGCTGGCGGAATATCTGGAGACCGAGGGATTTGCCGTGGAAGCCCTTTTCGACGGACGCAGGGTACGGGAGAAACTTCTCGCCGGACGTTTCGCCCTGGTGGTGCTCGATGTGATGCTGCCGGGCAGGAGCGGCTTCGACGTGCTGCGGGAGCTTCGTTCCGAGTCGGACGTTCCGGTGCTCATGCTCACCGCCCGGGGTGACGATGTGGATCGCATCGTCGGGCTCGAAATGGGCGCCGACGACTACCTGCCGAAACCCTTCAACCCCCGGGAGCTGGTGGCCCGCATCCGGGCGATTCTTCGCCGCCGCCGCGGCGAGAGCGGCAGGAGCACGCCGGGACTTCTCGCCGTGGGCGATCTGGAACTTGACCAGGGAGGCCGGTCGGTGCGTCTTGCGGGAACGCCGCTCGACCTGACCACCGTGGAATTCTCCCTGCTGGAGGAACTGCTCCGCGCCGCCGGACAGCCCCTTCCCCGGGAAAAACTCGTGCTCTCGGTGCTGAAACGTCCCTATTCCCCCTTCGACCGCAGTATCGACGTGCATGTGAGCAACCTCCGGAAAAAGCTCGGCCGCTACGGCGACGGCTCGGAACGGATCAAGACACTTCGCGGCGAGGGCTATCTCTACGCGCTGCCGCCCGAGGGAGGCTCCCTGTGAGCGGCAGAAGCCTCTTCCTCAAGATCTTTCTCTGGTTTCTCGGAGTGCTCCTTCTCATGGCGACGGTGAGTGTCGTCCTCACCCAGGTCATGATCTCCCAGGGCATTCTCCTCTCGGGGCGGGAGAGCATTCTCACCAACGCCGTGCGGAGCCACGGTGCGACCTGTCTGGAGATCTACGAGGAACGGGGAACCGATGCCCTCGCGGAGGCGACGGCGAAGGTTCGCGGCGACACGGCCCTGGGTCTGCACTTCTTCCGCGAGGACGGAACCTCCCTCGTTCCCTTTCCGGGAGACGAGCGGATTCGGGAGAGCGCTTTCGCCGCCCTGGAGAGGGGGGAGACCTTCGCAAACCGTCAGGGGCTGTCCCTGGTCTTCCAGCGGATCGTCTCCTCCCGTGGCAACCCCTACGTTCTGGTAGGTCTTCTGCCGAAACGTCCCCTGTTTCCACTCTTCGGGCCGAACCGTCGGGTTCTTCCGGTCTACCTGGCGGGGCTTGTCTGCACCGCCGGGTTGTTCTGTTTTTGGCTCGCCCGGCATATCGCCCGCCCCGTGGGGCGCCTCAACGAGGTGACACGGGCCATGGCCAGAGGGGAGTTCGCCGTCCGGGTGGAGAAAGAACTGAAGAGCCGCGGAGACGAGATCGGCCAGCTCGGACGGAGCTTCGACGACATGGCGCGTCACGTGGAGGCTCTTCTGGAGGCGCAGCAGCGCCTTCTCCGGGATATCTCCCACGAGCTTCGCTCACCCCTGGCACGGCTCAATGTGGCCCTCGCCCTCGCCAGGCAGCGGGCAGGCACGGAGGCTCAGGGGGCGCTCGCCCGCATCGAGAAGGAGGCGGAGACCCTGAACGAACTCATCGGCCAGCTTCTCTCCCTGGCCCGGGTGGAGGCGGATCTGGGGAAGGTCCATACCGTCCCGGAGGATCTCGCCGCCCTGGTGCGCGAAGTAGCGGCGGACGCGGACTTCGAGGCCCGCGCCTGCCGCTGCACGGTGCGCTTCGAGGCGGTCGGCGCGCTTCCGCCGCTGTTGCTCAACGCGGATCTGGTGCGGAGCGCCGTGGAGAACGTGGTGCGCAATGCCCTGCGCCATACCGCGCCGGAAACGGAAGTCGAGGTGTCGGTCCTGCCTCTCGTGGAAAACGGCGGGAGATGGGGGCTGGTGCGCATTCGCGACCACGGGCCTGGTGTTCCCGAGGAGGAGCTGGAGAACCTCTTCCGCCCCTTCTACCGCCTCGACGCCTCCCGGGGGCGGGAGAGCGGCGGCGTCGGGCTCGGGCTCGCCATCGCCCGGAGGGCGGTGCAGCTCCACGGAGGACGTATCGATGCGACGAACGTCCGAGGGGGAGGGCTCTGCGTGGAGCTGCGTTTTCCCGAGGGATCCGAGGGGTTGGACGGGACCTCCTCCGGGCAGACTGACGAATGACGAAGTTGCGGATTCCCTTCGGGAGACCGGATCAGCTCGATGTCCCTGAAAGGCCCGCAAGCGTGCTCGACAACCATTCCGCCTGCTGGTTGAGCTGAGAGAGAATGGTCTCCATCTGGGAGAACCGATCGTTGAGGCCTCTTTCCTTGATGGAAAGCTGCTCCTCGAAGGCGGCAATCCGCTCGTCGATGGTGGTGATCTGTGTGTTGAGATAGTTGATCCGGCTCGCGATGCGTCCCTTGATGGTCACGGTTGATCCCACCGAAACTTGGGACGAATCCACCATGTTGCTGCAGAAATCATCCAGTTTGGTCATCAATGTCGTAACCAGGTCGCCCACGTAGGAGGAGGTGTCCTGCACGTGGTGCGTCGTATCGTCGGGGTTCGCGGTGTCGATTCCCAGGGCGAGCAGGACGCCGTCGGGGTCCGTGAAGCTGAGATTCTCCTCCATGTCGGTGCTGGCGACGGAGAGGGTGTTGTTCACGATGGAACTGCGGAGTGTCAGAGCGTTTCCCGAGCTGTCCCGGGCGGCGGCGATCTTGGTGCTCACGTTCGCCAGCGTGTCCGTGGCGTTTACAGTGATGGTGGCGGTTCTTCCGCCGACGGAGATGGAAAAAGTTCCTCCCGCGAAGCCCGTTTTCAGTTCGTTCAGGGGAGTCGCCGAATCGGAAAACGCGTCGGTCATCCACTGGTCGAAGAACGCGAGAGAACCCGGCGTGGCGGCCTGCATGAAAACCGATGAATCGAACTCCAGCTTGCCGCTCTTGCCATAATCGGTGCTCTCGGTGGTGATGCCGATCTGGGAGAGCTGTTTCAACGGTCCGAGGATGTTCTGAGGATCGGCGATCAGTCTTCTGAGCTGGTTCTTCGTTTGCCAAAGAAGGGAATCCCCGTGAAGGAGGCCGAACTTCTTGTCGAAATCCGTCTCCGCATCTTCGTCGGATTCCTCGGAAAGGCGGATGTTGATCCAGTCCATGGCGTCGTTATAGGCGTCCACGAAATTCTGGATCGCCGTCACCGCCTGCTCCATGTCGGTTGTGATGTCCAGCAGCACCTTGCCGGGACCCTGCAGTTTGAGCGTGACGCCTCCGATGAGATCGTCGATCTCGTTGCTGCTCCGGGTAACCCGTACGCCGTCCACAATAAGGATTGCATCCTGGGCGGCGATGTGGTGTTCGTCATCGTCGACATTGAGCCCCAGGGAGGTGAGAATGTCGTCCCCCGTTCCTGCTTCGAGGGCAAAGGTGTTGGTGTTCCAGGTGTATTCGGCGTCGAAGGTGATGGTGTACTCCGAATCCGCCTCGGGATGGGCACCGCCGGAGAGCCAGGTGATGGTCCCCGTGCCCTGGTCGTAGGTGTAGTCAGTGCCCTCCGTGTAGGTGGTCGTGCCGGAGGCGATCTGGGTGATGACAGGATATGTTCCTCCCTCGCCGGGAAGGGGAAGATAGTCCGAACCGCCGGTACCGTCCGTCCAGGATCCCCGGGTTACCGTTGCGTCGCTTCCTGTGCTGCTGCCGAGACCACTGAAGGCACTGGTGATCACGAGGCGGTTGTCGATGAGCTTGCTCGTGATGTTCAGAGAATTACCGTGATCGTCCACGGCCTGGGAGAGTTTGAGGTTGATGTCCCGAAGGCTGTCGGAGCTTGCTACCTCGATTGCCACCCGCTGCGAACCCGACCGGACAAAAAAGGTTCCGGAGAGCCCCAGTGCGGTGGAAGAACTGGACAGGCTGTTTCCGATACGTTGTTCCGTGATGGCCTTTTGGAGTACCTCGATATCCCACTGGTCGATGTAGGCCTCTGTGGTCGCCGTAGCGGTGAGAATGGCATTTCCTGCGAGACCGGAGGAGAGCGAAGTGACCTCCGCTGCCTTTGTCTTGAAGGTGGAGGCAAGCTTAAGCGTTGTCAAGGTGGATTGCATGCTTTTCATAACGGCGGAAAACTCTTCGTAGAGTCCGACCTTGAGTTCCAGCGTGTCCTGTTCCGCCTCCCATGTTTCGATGGGTGCACGGGCCGCTTCCATGATCGTGTCGATCATGTCACCCCATTCGATACCGCTGGTCACGCCGGTGAATTGAAACATCGGAGTTGAATAATCTGCCATGGTCCTTCCTCCTCAGGAAAACGAAAAACTCCGCCTCTTTCCCCGAAGGGCGCGGGAAAAAAGAGGCGGGACGGGCCTTCGCGAAGACAGCCGGGCCGCGGAGGCCCGTCGGAAAACGCAGCGGAAGACGCACCGTTCCGGAAGGACAATCCGGGAAAGCCTTCCGGCATTGCAGGGTGTGACGCGTTTCGGGTCGTTACTTCACTCAGGAGGCGAGTTCCTCGTCGAGTTCTTCCGACAGAGCCGCGAAGAGGGCGCTCAAAGTCTGGAAGGCGCTCTCGTCCTCCGTGCCGCCGTTCATGACGACTTTGCCGTTCTCCACGCCGTAGGTGCCGCCCTGAGGTCTTCCCTGGGGCGGTTTGGGGCGCATGGAGGAGAGGTCCCCCGTCTCGCTTGCCTTGAGCAGATCCGACGCGAAGGCAGAGAGCATCTCTCCCTCGGTGCCGCCCAGTTCATCCGCCATGGCCTGCATCTTCTCCGCCATCTCCTTGGCGACGGTCTGGAAGCGTTCCGGGTCCTCCTCCTGGAGTTTTCTGAGTTTGGCCAGAAGCTCTCCGGGGCCCGAAACGGTCAGCTCGTCTCCGCTCTCTTCGAAGGACGGCTGCGAGGACTGGGCGCTCTGGAGCGCCAGGCGAAGCATTTCACTGATGCTCGACGTGTCGCTGTTGCCCGTGACGCCGCTCACATACATGAACATTCCCCCCATGGTGTGACGATTCTGTGGTGCCGTACCTCTGGAAACGGCCGTTGACGAGAAGACGCCCTTGTTCCGGAAGCGACGTTCCGCTTACCTTCGTTCTCGGGAGCAGGCGAGAACGACCTCGTCAAGAAAAACAACGTCGGCGTTAAGAATTGCAAAGATGTGCGAAGGCTCGGAATGTCTTTCTTTCCGTTGCTACAATGGCATCGGACAGGAAACGAGAACGTGTGTCTTTCAGAGACGAACACTGCATGGACCGGGCGGATCGAAAGACAACCAAGGAGGAAGGACCATGAAGCGCATTCTCGTCGTGGACGACGACATGGAACTCTGCGAGCTGCTCGAGGCCTATTTCGAGCGGGAGGGATTTGCCTTCCGGCATGTGCACGACGGCATCGCGGGCATTCGGGAGGCTCTTTCGGGAAAGTACGACGTGATGGTCCTGGATGTGATGCTTCCCGGATGTGACGGGTTCGAGGTACTTCGAGAGGTCCGGAACAGGACGGACCTCCCCGTGCTGCTCCTCACGGCGAGGACGGATCACGTGGACCGCATCGTGGGGTTCGAGCTGGGGGCGGACGATTACATCCCCAAACCCTTTCACACCCGGGAGCTTGCGGCGCGGATCCGGGCCGTTCTGCGCCGGACGGAACGACGGAACGAGGATGTGCCGGGGGCGCTTCGCGGCCGCGAGGAGGAACTGCTTGTCGTGGGCGATCTCGAATGTCGTCCCGGCGCACGCTCCGTGAAGGTCGGCGGTATTCCCGTGGCGCTTACGGGCACGGAATTCCGTCTTCTGGAGACCCTTCTCGTCTCTGCGGGAAGGCTGGTCTCCCTGGAGCGCCTCTCCCGGGACGTGCTCGGAAGACGCCATTCTCCCTTCGACCGCAGCCTCGGCGTGCACATGAGCCGCCTCCGGAAAAAACTCGGTCCCTACAGTGACGGAACAGAGCGGATCCACACCGTGCGGAGCGAAGGATACGTGTACGCTTTCCCCGGGGAGGACGGTTGTTCCGGAAAGGCGGATGCATCGTGAGAGGTTTTCCTCTTTTCTGGAAGCTCTATCTGGGTGTGCTGGCGGTGGTGTTTTTCCCCGTGGTGGTCTTCGAGATGTCCTCCCTGCTGTACCGTCCGGCGGAGCGCGTGGGCATTCCTCCCCACATAGAACGGCACATGGAATGGGTGGCCCTCTCGGTCGCGCGGACTGCGGCGCACTTGCTCCGGAGCGGAGACCGGGCTGCGCTGTCCGTCTATCTGGACGAGGCGGAGGAGGCGAACAGCGCAGATTTTCATCTCCCCGAGGAGGAAGGGTTCTTTCCGCCTCTGCCGGAACAGGTGCGAACCCTGCTTGCGGAGGCCCCCGCCTCGGGCGTGCAGCGCCTGGACCGGGGTTCTTTTTTCGTGACCGTTCCCTTTGGGGACAGGGCGTCCAATGGGGGAAAACAACACCTCGTCGCGGTGTTCCATCCCTTCGGAAAACCACCCCGCTTTCCCGGCCCGTCCCGGATGCTTCTGCTCTCCATGGCTGCAGGAGCGCTCCTCTGTTTCGTCTTCGTCCGGCACATCACCGTTCCCATCCGGGAGCTCGAGCGCACCACCCACCGCCTCGCCGAAGGGGATTTCGCCGCACGGGCTCCGGAGATCGTTCTGGAGGGGGGCGGCGAGATCGCACGTCTCGGATCGGCCTTCAACGGCATGGCGGAACACATCGACGCCCTTCTCACCTCCCAGCGCCGTCTTCTGGGGGATATCTCCCACGAGCTTCGCTCGCCGCTTCAGCGCCTCGACGTGGCGCTCACTCTCGCCAGGAACGGCGCGGCCCCCGAGGTAAACCTGTTCCTCGATCGGGTCGAGCTGGAGGCGGCGCGCATGAACGACATGATCGGCCATCTCCTGGCCCTGTTCCGGGCGGAGGAGATGAACGGCGACGAACCGAATGCTCCCGTGGACCTTTCCCTTCTGGTGGAACGCGTCGCCGGAGACGCCTCCTTCGAGGCGGAGAACGAGGGAAAGCGCGTCCTTGTGGGAGAACTGCCCGTCGATCTGGTCATCTCCGGAGACGAGGCGCTTCTGGCGAGCGCCCTGGAGAATGTGGTGCGCAACGCCCTGCGCCACACCGCGCCGGGGACCGCCGTGGAGGTCGATCTCAAAGAGACGGGATCCCGCATTGTCCTGTCCGTCCGGGACCACGGCCCGGGTGTGGAGGAACAGGAGCTGCAACGCATCTTCCAACCCTTCTACCGGAGCGACGCCGCCCGGGACCGGCGGAGCGGGGGCGTGGGCCTCGGCCTCGCCATCGCCAAGCGCGCCGTGGAACGGCACGGAGGCTCGATTCGGGCTTCCCTCGCTTCCGGAGGCGGTTTGCTCGTGGAAATCGTCCTTCCGAGAGAGGCGCGGCGCGACGCGGAACGTCGCGCCTGAGACACTTCGGGCCGTTTTTCGGCATCCGTTCCAGAGCAGGCGAGTGCCCGGCGCACCCGATACGGGATGGGCCGCGTGTTCCACCGAGGACTGCCGGACTATTTCCGAAGCGGGGCGTGCGCAAGCACGCCCCGCTTCGTTTTGTCCGCCACTGCCTCTTGCTTGTTCTCTTCGGCTCCGAGTCGTTGTCCCTTGTCTCTGTCCCGGTCCCTGCCTGCCCATGGAGACGACCACACGGTTTCCATGGGCACGCGCATCGCCATAGAGAACCTGTTCCTCCCTCAGATACGGCAACACGGCTTCCATGGGCATGGGCATCGCCATCGGGAACCCTGCTCCCTCGGATACGGCAACACGCGGATCGCCTTTTCTCAGGCAGCGGCATGTTCCGGTGTCGTGCTCCCGCTGTTCTCGCTCCGCTTCGGCGGTGCGCAGAGATCGTGTTCCTTTCTTCCTTTGGATGAACCAAAAGCGCCATGCATCGCCGCTTGACAATCACTTTAGTGAAAAATACCATCGACAGCACATTCTTTCGCGGAATGGCGGAGCAGTCCTCCCTTCATGTTTTTTTGTCGCCGGCCGCCCTCGGAGGTGCGGCGCGGAGACCGGCGGTGTTTTCCGTTTTTTCCGGGCGGTGCCGCCGGAATGGTTGAAGCGAGGATGATTCTGCTGCACCGGAGTTCCGCAAGGAGCGAATCCGACGACGTCGAGGAGGGAGTTTGATGAGGAAAAGCGTTTTCGAAGTGCTGCGCCGAGAGGGGTTGACCCATCTCAAGATTGCCTATGACTGGAGGAAGGACCACTTTTCGCTCTTTTCCGCCCGGGAATGGGACAGAGACACGCCCTTTCGGGAGTACAACCGCTCCTTCACGCTCTTCACGCTCTGTCCCACCGAGGGGGTGTACCGGAATTCCGGGGAGACCAGGGCTCTCTTCGCAAAGCACGGCCTGGAGGAACACCTCCGGCAGATCATGGAACTCATGCGCAAGGGACGGCACATTCTTCTCGACTGCTACTACCACGAGGAGATGGACATCCGCTTCGTCAACCACATCCACAGCGACAAACGCGGCGTGAACAATCTCCATTCCAGCCTGTTCATGGGAGGAATCCGGCGCCACGAGCCCGGAGAGGACGAAATCGACGTCTTCGTCGACGGCATGAACCTCGGACGGGGAATGACGTTCAAGAACGTCGCCGCCCGTCTTCCCATGGGGGGATGCAAGGTGACGGTGCAGATGGAGCCCGTGGACCTGGAGAATCTGGATCAGGTGGGGTTCCTCGCCTATGCCAACGACCGGACGCGGAACACCACCGGGCCGGACATGCGCTTTCCTCCGGAGCTCGCGGACGTGATGAAGGCACATTTCTCCCTCCACATCACCGGAGGGCCGAAGGGACCGCTGGGGCCCACCGGCACGCCCACGGCGCACGGCGCCCACATGGCGGTGAAGCAGGGGGCCCGTTTCCTCTGGGGCTCCGAGAGCCTGAAGGGAAAGACTGTCGCCGTGCAGGGACTCGGTGCCGTGGGGTTTCCTCTGGCGGAGGATTTTCTCGCCGACGGCGCCAGACTCGTCGTCTGCGACCGGGACCCGGAGGCGGTGCGGAAACTCGTCGCCGCGTCCCCCGAGGGGGCCGTCCGGGTGGTGGAGCCCGAGGCCATCCTGGGCGTCGAGGCGGACATCTTCGCCCCCGCTGCGGTGGGGGGGATCCTTGACGAACACAACATTCCGGAGCTGAAGTTCCGAATGATCATGGGTCCCGCAAACAACGTCCTCAAGGCGTCCAGCCAGGAAGAGGAATACGCCCTCGCGGGCCGGATTGCGGAGCGGGGCATTCTCTATCAGGTGGAGTGGGTGCACAACATCGCGGGAGTGATGGCGGGATACGAGGAATATGTCCACCAGGAGAGGGCGAGCCGGGAGCGGCTCATGGAGAACGTGGGAAAGCTCTGCACGGAACAGACCTGGGAGAACCTGAACGGCGCATGCCGCGAGGGCGTCACTCCCACGGAGCACGCCTACCGCTCGGTGGAGCGCGACGTCTACGGCGAGTGAGAGCGAGAGGCCGCATTCCCGAGGCGGCGTGCGGCGGCACGGAGCGACTTCCGGAGAGGGTAAAGGAGAGATGAGCATGGCAGAGCGGGAACGGTTTTCCTCGAAACTCGGATTTTTTCTTTCCGCCATCGGGTTCGCCATCGGCATCGGCAGCCTGTGGCGCTTTCCCTATCTCGTGGGGAAGTACGGCGGCGGCGTTTTTCTTCTCTTCTACGTGGCGGTGATCTTTCTCCTCGCCATTCCGCTCTTCATTCTGGAACTGAGCCTGGGAAGTGCCTCCCAGAGAAACCCCGTCGGTGCCTACCGCATTCTGGGCAAGGGGAAGGGATGGACGCTGAACGGGTACATGAACGTCTTCGCCATGCAGCTTTTGCTGGGATACACCATGCCCGTGGCGGGATGGGTCACGGCGTACATCTTCAAGACCGGCGCGGGCACCTTCCGGAACATGGCCCCCGCCGAGATCGGCGAGTACTTCGGTGCCTTCATCGGCAACACGCCGGAGGTGATCGCCTGGATGGCCGTCACGGTGGTCCTCGTGGTCCTCATCATCACCAGGGGATTGAACAAGGGGCTCGAACGGGCGAATGCCTTCTGCATGCCCGCCCTCTTCGTCCTGCTGCTCCTGCTGATCCTCCGCTCCGTCACGCTTCCCGGAGCCGGAGCGGGGCTGGCCTACTACCTGAAACCGGATTTCGCCAATTTCACCGCCCAGGCCTTTTACGACTGTATTGGCCAGGCCTTCTTCGCCATCGGCGTCGCCATGGCGGCGGGCATCGTCTTCGGAAGCTATCTCCGACAGGAGGAAAAAAGCCTGGTCCGGCAGGGGATCCACATTGGCGCGGCGCTCACGCTGGCGGGGTTTCTCGCGGGTCTGGTCATCTTCCCCGCGGTCTTCTCCTTCGGCCTTGAGCCCGCGGGCGGGCCCGGGCTGACCTTCGTCACCATGCCGAACGTCTTCAACAAGATGCCCTACGGCACACTCTTCGGCGTTCTCTTCTACGTGCTCTTCTATCTGGCGGCGCTCTCCTCCTGGCTCGGAGGCGCGGAGGCGGTGGTGGCGGCCTATATGGAGGAGTTCGGCATGTCCCGGCGGAAAGCGGTGTACTTGGTGGGGGCGGTCATGTTCTCCATCGGTTGCGTGGCGGCCTGGTCCATGCCCTTCTTCGAGGCGGCGGACACGCTCCTGAACAATCTGCTCATTCTCGGGGGGCTCCTCCTCTCCCTCTTCGTGGGATGGTCCTGGGGGCTTCCCCGCTTTTTCGCCGAAGCGAACGTTCTCTCCCCGGGGCTGCGCACCTACATCACCATCCTGGTGAAGTACCTGGCTCCCGCGACGATTCTCCTGCTGGGGTTGCGCATGCACGGAATTCTTTGACGCAAGCGCTGTTTTTGTGTGGAAGGTTCTGCGGAAGATCCGATTTGCCGCCCCTCTTGCGGCATGGTATAGTCGTGCCGCGGCGTTGTTTCATGGAAAAGGCATGTTTTGTCGTGATGAGTGATGGTCCGTCTATTGTGCATGCCATGCGTGGAACCTGGACAGGCGACGGCAAGAGACGAGATCGGCAAGCGTTGACGCGGCGGAGTGGTGGTGTGGATGGTGTGGGTGTTGTGGATGAAGACCGAAGGAGCGTGATGACATGAGGAAGACGAACAACCCGTTTCTCGTCCTGTGTACGCTGGTGGCACTGCTTTTGGGCGGCGCCCTGCCTGTCCTCGCGGAGGAGGCGGTGTACCGCATCGGTTATCCCAACGAGACGGACAGCCTGAGCCCTCTCGCGGCCTATTCGGCCTACGCGGGAGATCTGTTCAAGCTGATCTACGATCCGCTCATCGGCGTCGCGGACGATCTTTCCGCCGTCGGCAAGGCCGCCGAGAGCTGGAAGATTTCCGAGGACGGCCTGACCTGGACTTTCACGATCCGGAAGGGCCTCACCTGGTCCGACGGCAAACCGCTCACCGCGGAGGACGTGAAGTTCAGCTACGAACTCTACCTGAGCGCCGGTCTGGGCTATTCGTCCCAGCTCGCGGGCATCAAGGAGGTCCGTCTTGTCGACGCGGACACGGTGGAGATGCTCACCGAGGCTCCCAAGGCGAACATGCTCCAGATCTCCGCGCCCATTCTTCCCAAGCACGTGTGGGAGACGCTCTCCAAGGAGGAGCTCGCCACGTTCCCGAACAAGGCTCCCGTGGGAAGCGGTCCCTTCATCGTGGAGGAGTGGAAGGAAAAGGACAGCCTCGTCCTCAGGGCCAACAAGAACTACTACGGCGGGGCGCCGAAAATCGACAAACTCATCTTCATCCTCTTCGCCAACAAGGACGCCATGGTGCAGGCCATCAAGACCGGTGAGATCGACGCCGCCCTGGACATCAATCCCAACCAGGTGGAGACCCTTCGGAACGATCCGAACATCGAGGTTCTCCATTCGGACGAGCGGAGCTTCACCGAGCTGGGCTTCAACTGCTGGCAGTCCGAGAAGTCGAAGGGCAACAAGCTGCTCCTGGACAAGCGAATCCGCCAGGCCATGGACTACGCCCTGGACAAGAAAAAACTGGTGAACTTCTCCAAGATGGGCTCCGCGAGCCCCGGCACGACGCTCATTCCCCCCTCCCAGCCGGACTGGCACTACAAGGTTCCCGAGTCGGCCCTCCGGGCCTTCTCCCCCGAAAAGGCCAAGGCGCTCCTCGACGAGGCGGGCTATGCCGTCGGCAAGGACGGCATCCGGCAGGACAAGGACGGCACCCGTCTGAGTTTCCGTTTCGCCATCCTCTCCAACTACGACCACTACGTCAAATCCAGCCAGCTCATGAAGAAGATGTTCGCCGACGTGGGCATCGAGGTGAACATCGAGATCATGGACGAGGGTGTGCTCATCGATCTCATGGGCGGCGGCAGCGCCGACTTCGATCTCTTCATCTGGGGCTGGACCTCCAATCTCGACCCCAGCTACATCCTCAGCGTCATGCTCACCAGCGAGATCGGCAACATGAGCGACTGCTTCTACAGCAACCCCGAGTACGACGCACTCTACGAAAAACAGGCCACCGCGGTGGATCTGGCGGAACGGAAGCGGATCGTGGGCCAGATGCAGGCCATTCTCTACGAGGATGCCCCCTACGTGATCATGTACTACAACAAGGTCTACGAGGCGTACCGCACGGACAAGTACACCAACTTCGTCCGGGTTCCCGCGGAGAACGGCCCCCTCTTCTACTTCGCCCAGAATGCCACGAGCCTCGTGAAGCTCGAACCGAAGAAGTAGGCGGAGGCGGGCGAACAACAGTGAAAAAAGGGCGGCGCGCTCGTCGCGCCGCCCTCCCTGCGCCTGCGGGGATTGCAGCGGCTCCGGAGAGTGGAGCGGTGCCGTCCCCTGGCCGGGCTCGCCCCGGATGAAGGCGCTTACCGTCGGGAGGAACGCGCATGAATTCCGAATACCTGCTCCGAAAGATTTTTCACAGCGCCATCACGCTGTTCATCGTCCTGATCATCAATTATTTCCTTTTCCGCATCATGCCGGGCGACCCCGTCTCCATGATCATGCGGAATCCCAACGCCAATCCCTCCATGCTGGCCCAGGTGAAGAGCCTCTACGGATTCGACAAACCCCAGCTCGTGCAGTTCGCCGTGTACCTGCGGGAACTGGTGAAGGGGAACTTCGGCATGTCCTTCTTCTATCGGCAGCCCGTGATCGACGTCATCGGCTCCCGGCTCTTCGCCACGCTGGTGCTCGCCTTCGCCGCGGAGATCGTGGCCATCTTTCTGGGCATCCTCCTGGGCAAGATCGCCGCGGTGCGTCGCGGCGAGCCCGTGGATGCGGCCATTCTGGGCTTTTCCCTCGTGACCTACGCGATGCCGACTTTCTGGCTCGGCATCGTCTTCATCGCCTTCTTCTGTGTCCACCTCGGACTGTTTCCCACGGTGGGCATGTACACCTCGGGGGTCACCTTCGCGGGGTTCGCCGACAAAGCCGTGGATCTGGCGAAGCACCTCTTCCTGCCGGCGGTCACCCTGGCGGTGGTCATCGTGGGAGGATACTCCATGATCATGCGGAGTTCCCTTCTGGACGTGCTCAGCGAGGACTACATCACCACCGCCCGGGCGAAGGGGCTCAGCCGGCGGGACGTGATCAACCGGCACGCCGTGCCCAACGCGAGGCTCCCCATCATCACCATCATCGCCATCAACCTGGGCTTCATGATCGCCGGGGCGCTCCAGGTGGAAACGGTCTTTTCCTGGCCCGGCATCGGGCGTCTCATGTACGAGGCGCTCAAGGCGAGGGATTACCCCCTGCTCCAGGGCATTTTTCTCATTGTAAGCTTCTGCGTCATTCTGGCGAATTTCGCCGCGGACATCATGTACGGCTATCTGGATCCCCGGATCCGGTACTGAGGCGGGATATCCATGGAAAACGCGAAAAAACTCGCTCTGCACAGAAAACGGAAGCAATTCGTCGAGGCCCTGTTCCGCAGCAAGATGAGCCTCGTTGGTCTGGCCATCCTGGTCTTCTTCGTCCTTCTGGCCTTTGTCGGTCCGCTGCTGTACGACTACGACCACCAGGAATACGGCGCCGGGGAAATGCTGGAGCCCCCGTCGAAGGCGTTTCTCCTGGGTACGGACGATCTGGGACGGGACGTGCTGGGAGAGCTGATCCACGGGGCAAAGACCTCTCTCATCGTGGGGGTGCTCGCCACGCTCATCTCCATGGTGATCGGCACGGTCGTCGGCATCAGCTCGGGCTACTTCGGCGGAAGGATCGACGCCTTTCTCATGCGTGTCACCGACGCCTTTCTGGTGCTTCCCTGGCTGCCCCTCATGCTCGTGCTGGCGGCCCTTCTGGGGTCGAGCCTGTGGAACATCGTCGTCGTCATCGGCGTCACGAGCTGGGCGGGAACGGCCCGCCTCGCCCGTGCCCAGACCCTCTCCGTGAAGGAGCGGCAGTTCGTGGAGCGGGCCCGCTCCATCGGGGCGGGGCACGTGTACATCATGCGAAAGAAGATTCTTCCGAACGTCTTTCCCCTGATCTTCTCCAACACGGTGCTCGTCTCCGCGGTGGCCATTCTCTCCGAGACGACCCTGAGCTTTCTCGGCATGGGGGATGTGCTGCGGCCGAGCTGGGGCATGATGCTCCACTACGCCTTCGAGGCGGGGGCGGTCAGCGTCGGCGCCTACTGGTTCTTCGTTCCGCCCGGAGTGTGCATCATTCTGCTGGTCCTGGGATTCGCCTTCCTCGGGCACTCCTTCGACGAGATCCTCAATCCGGCGTTGCGGAGGAGATGACCATGAAACTGCTGGAAGTACGCAACCTCAAGACCTATTTCGACACCCGGGAGGGCGTCGTCCGCGCGGTGGACGACGTGAGCTTTTCCCTCGAAAAGGGCGAGGCCATCGGCCTGGTGGGAGAGTCGGGGTGCGGCAAGACCACCACTGCGCTGTCGGTGCTGCAACTGCTGCCCAAGGAAGGGCGGATCGCCGGAGGCGAGATCCTTCTGAACGGGGAGGACTTCGCCGCGAAGAGCGAGGAGGAGTTGCGGAAGCACCGGTGGCGGGACGTGTCCATCGTCTTCCAGGGAGCCATGAACGCCCTCAATCCGGTGATGAAAGTGAGCCGCCAGATTGCGGAGGCTTTGCTCCTCCACGAGGAGCTTACCGAGGAAGAGGCCCGGCGGCGGGTGCTCGCCCTCTTCGACCTGGTGGAGATTTCCTCCAGCCTCGTGGACTGTTACCCCCACGAGTTCAGCGGCGGCATGCGCCAGAGGGCCATGATCGCCATGGCCCTCGCCTGCGGGCCGAAGCTCATTGTGGGCGACGAACCGACCACGGCGCTGGACGTGATGGTCCAGGCCCAGATCCTGGCCCTTCTCGGAAAGCTCCGCCGCGAGTTCGGCATGGCCATGATCCTCATCACGCACGATCTCTCCATCGTGGGAGCCAATTGCGACCAGGTGGCGGTCATGTACGGCGGCAAGGTCGCGGAGATCGGCCCGGTGGGAAAGGTGCTGCGAAACCCCTGCCATCCCTACACGCAGCGGCTCCTGAAGGCGTTCCCCGACATCCGGGGAGAGCGGGAGATGGTGCAGTCCATTCCGGGCTTTCCGCCCAATCTCGTCACTCCTCCGCCGGGGTGTCGTTTCTCTCCCCGGTGCGATGCCGTCAGGGAGATCTGCTTTTCCCGGGAGCCCGCCATGCGATGCGTGGAACCCGGGCACGAGGCGGCCTGTCATTTCGCGGAGGAACGATCATGAAACAGGTGAGAGAAGGCATGACGGAACACATTGTGGACGTGCGGGACCTGAAGGTCCATTTCGAGATCCGGAGGAGTTTTCTGGATACCCTCCTCGGCAGGAACAAGGCCACCGTCAAAGCCGTGGACGGAGTGACCTTCTCCCTTCGCCGCGGGGAGATCCTTTCCCTCGTGGGAGAGAGCGGCAGCGGCAAGACCACCACGGGGCGGGCCATCCTGAATCTCGTCGCCAAAAGCGGCGGCGAGGCGCTCTTCGACGGCGCGTCCGTGTCGAACCGAGACAGGGAATGGAACAGGATGTTCCGCAAAAAGGCCCAGATGATCTTCCAGGATCCCTACCAGTCCCTGAATCCCAAGGACATGATCGTGGACATCGTGTCCGAGCCGCTTCGCATCGACGGCGACCATCACGACCAGGAGGAGCTGCTCGCCCGGACGGTGGAGGCCCTGGAGTTCGCCGGGCTCAAGCCGGCAGAGACCTACCTGTACAAATACCCCAACGAACTGAGCGGCGGCCAGCGTCAGCGGGTCGCCATCGCCGCGGCGTTCATCCTTTCGCCGGACTTCATCGTCGCGGACGAGCCCGTCTCCATGCTGGACGCCTCCGTGCGGGCGGACATCCTGAACCTCATGGTGAAGATGCGGGAGACGAAGAACACCTCCTACCTCTTCATCACCCACGATCTCTCGCTGGCGTGGCTCATCTCCGACCGGGTGGCCATCATGTATCTGGGAAAGATCATGGAGATCGGCAGCCATCGTATCGTCGCCGGAAGCTGCGTGCATCCCTATTCGCGGGCGCTCGTGGACGCCCTGCCCACCATGGAGGAAAAACCCCGGGAGCGGGCGCTGCTCAAAGGGGAGACCCCCTCGCCGGTGAAACTGCCGCCGGGGTGCCGCTTCTCTCCCCGCTGCTCTCATGTGCGTCCACAGTGCACCCGGGAGGAGCCGGAACTTCGGTGCGTCGGAGAAGGACACTGGGCGGCGTGCCATTTCGCCGAGGAATTTCTGTCAAAGAGCGGAGCGGGCGACCCCGTTCCGCTGCAGGGAGAGGAGAACCCGTCATGCGCACAGTGACATTCGAGGAACGCATCCGTGCGGAGATTCACAATTTCAGCGGCCTGCTCGGACTCTACGCGGACGATCTCCGGGGCAACGTGATCGCCCTGAACGCGGACGAACCCTTTGAATCCGCGAGCTGCATCAAGGTCTTCATTCTCGCCGAGCTGTACCGGCGCATCGCCGAGGGGAGCGTCGCCCCCGACCAGCTTCTTTCCTGCGGCGAGGAGCACTTCGTCGTGGGGAGCGGCATCCTGCGGTGTCTGGAGAGCGGCGTGACCCTCAGGGTGAAGGATTTCGCGACCCTCATGATCGTGGTGAGCGACAACATCGCCACCAATCTGCTCATCGACTTCCTGGGGATCGACGCCATCAACGCCACCTGCAGGGCCCTCGGCTTTCCGAACACGGTGCTGCACAACCGCATCGATTTCGCCCGGTTCGACAAACTGGGAACCACCACGCCCCGGGAGTACGGCGAGTTCTTCGGGAAGATCTCCCGGAACGAACTCTGGAGCGCCGAGGCCTGCGAGGACATGCGCGGCATGTTCAAGGACCAGAAGTACAACACCCTGCTCACCAAGGGGCTGCCCCAGTACTTTCTCGACGCGGAGAACACCGGGGACGAGGAACTCTTCTTCGTCTCCTCCAAGAGCGGCAGCATGGACGCCTGCAGAAACGACGGAGGCATTGTCTCCACCCCCTACGGGAACTACGTGGTGGCCATCTTCACCAAAGATTTCAAGGACTCCCTGTACTACCAGGATCACGAGTCCTTCCGCTTCGGCTCTCGGGTGAGCCGCCTTCTCTTCGATCAGTACCTCACCCTGGAGGGACGGTTTCGGTAGCTCTTTTTCCCTCTGTTGCGACGGATTCTGTCGGGGCGATGGCGGAGTGTTCCGCCGCCGCCCCGGCGTTTTTGTGTCGAGACGTGTCGAGGTGAGGATAAGTAGATGTTTCTAGTATATGTTTGACAAAAAAGAGATGATGCGCGATACTGTCCGCATTATGATAAACTCACTTATTTCCCAGCTCGAGCGCGCATCCCTTGAGGACCTCGTGTGCGGCCATATCCGGGAAACCGCTCCCGAGGCCTATGTCTGCCTGTTCTGCGGCAAGAGATTCGAGGAAGGAGTGGTCTATCCCTTCGGAACGACGCTCTTCACGGCCTCCGGAGCGGTCCGCCGCCACGTGGCGGAGGTGCACGGCGATCCCTTCGACGCGCTGCTGCGTCTCGGAAAGGAGCATACGGGCATCTCGGAGCTGCAGGAGGCGGTGCTCCGCCACACCCACGCGGGCGCCAGCGACAGAGAAACGGCGGCGCTTCTCGGGGGCAAGTCCCCCTCGACGGTGCGGAATCACCGTTTTCAGCTCCGGAAACGGCGCCGGGAGGCAAAGCTTTTTCTCGCCATCATGGAACTCCTCGACCGGAAGGAAGCGAATCAGGGCTACCTGACCTTCAACGCGGCGCTGCCCGTCGCGGACGACCGGGTGAAGGTCACCGACGAGGAGGCCCGGAAAATTCTGAAGAAGCATTTCAGTTCCCAGGATCCTCTGGTTCTCGCGTCGTTTCCGAAGAAACAGAAGGCAAAGCTGGTGGTGCTCAATCGGATGGTGGAACTCTTCGTCCGGGGACGCCGGTACTCGGAAAGGGATGTCAACGAACTTCTCGCCGGGGCCTTTGACGACTACGTCACCATTCGGCGCTATCTCATCGACTACGGTTTTCTGGACCGGAAGGCCGACGGAAGCGCCTATTGGAGAACGAACCCACCCCGTCTGTCCGATGCGGGAAGTGCGGAAAATTCCTGAGCGCCCAATTCGGATGTCAAGGGACACCCGGATTCCCGCACGGAAAGGACATCCATTTTCCCGCAGATGTCCGCATTCCATCGTGACTGAGCAGAACTGATTCCTGAACCTGTCGGGATTCCCCGGTTCCGTCATCCCTCCTTCCCGGCAGTCCGGGTGCGGCGTTCCATCTCCCAGAGCCTGTAACTGCTCTCATCCACGTGAACCACATGGCAGTGATGGAGAAGCCGGTCCAGAATCGCCGTGGCGAGCACTTCGTCTCCCGCGAGTATCTCCGGCCATTCCCGGATGCTCGTGTTCGGCGTGATGATCGTGCTGGAGCGTTCATACCGGGCGCTCGCCACCTTGAAGAGCGAATGGGCACTCATCCGGTCCAGAACCTGGAACCCCAGTTCGTCGTGGCTATGAAGATGGGCAAAGGAGACCGGTCCGCCCGGCACCCGAACTTATTCGGGCATGCCTGGGAACGTTCTCCTCGGCGGACGGTGTGCACAATGCCCACGAAACTACCTTGCCGGCGAAGGTGACATAAGCGGGAAAGAGAGGCTCCGCCTCCGGATTTCACGCCCCCGCCCCGCGGCTGGAATCCAGCCGCTACCTCCACATGGATCTGTTGATCGAACACAAAAAGGCACTCCTGGAAAAGTGCGGCTAATCGCGGCAGACGGCCGCCGAACACCATAAAAACCTTTTTGCACAACTTGACGCACACAACTCAAGCCCCGGTTTGCAGGCTCACAGAATCCTCCGCCCTCAGGAAAATCTCTGCGGACTTCCTCCTCTGCCATTGTCCACAAGGAGAGCTCCGCCCCTTTTCTTCGATACCGCCGCTCCAGCAGGGATGCACCTCCTCGTCTTTCAAGGTGGCTCTGCCACTACATCTCCGTTTCGCTTTCTCGGGTTTCGTTTGCTCGCACTCTGTCCATTCTCTTTCCCTGTTCCAGTGTTCTCTCCGCTTTTTGACCCCGCCTCGGGGAGGCCTTTGCCTCCGGTTCGCCGCGGCATGCGCGGAGGAATGATATGCCCACCAAGGACATTGTCCTCCTCGCGAGGAGAAAACTCGTGGTATACGGTACTCTTGTTGACACACCAAAATAAGAATGGTATATTTCAGACAACATGACGTGCCAAAATATTTTTGGTGTACCAAAAAAGGGGCGAGTGCTGACATGGCCGAGGAGTTTCTGTATTTGCAAATCTACAGAACGATCAAGGAGAAGATTATCACGCTGGAATTGCCGCCTGGTGCGGCTGTGAAGGAACGAGAGATGGCGGAACAGCTCGGAACGAGTCGGACTCCCGTCAGGGATGCTCTGCAGCGTCTTGCCTGGGACGGGTGGGTGTCCACGGGAGAAGGGAAAAAGTATCTTGTCAAAGAGTTAAGAGAGAAAGATATTTACGATATGTATTGTTTTAGGACTCAAATGGAGGCAATGGCACTTGAAAAAATATTTGAAAAAGACTCATCCAGGTTGATAGCAGGAAAGCTCGACTCAATTCTTTCTGAAATGATAAAAGTAGAAGGTCGTTTATATGATTTCACAATGAAGGATCTTGAGTTTCACAAGACAATACTTGATTTCGAGCAAAACGACTATGTGATGAAGGTTTGGATGACGATGGTTGAGGAATTGATTAGGATGACTCTTGCATCACAAAAAATTGCAAAAGATTACCTAAATCCCAAAAAAGAACATCAAGACATTATAGATGCTTTATGGAAAAAGGACAAGGATCTTAGTATTGAAAAACTAAAGAGCCATTATGTACGTGCAACAGAAAGGATTGCAAAAACATTAAAAGATGGTGTTTTTGTGGAAAACATCAAATAAGGTCTGGGGGTATAAACATGAGATTTGTTTTGGCGAATATTGAGAAAATAATCACCATTTTATTGACTTCAGTAATGACGTTTGTATTGTTTTTGCAAGTTTTTTCGAGGTATGTATTTAATTTGTCAATAAGCTGGTCCGAGGAGTTGTCGATTTTTTGTCTTGTGTGGCTTACATATTTTGGTGCTGCTCTTGCCGTAAAGCAGAGAAGGCATCTTAGAATTGAGGTTTTTGTGTCTTTTTTGAGTCCTAAAAAAAGAAAAATAATTGATATTTTATGCAATGTCGTATTTTTTTGCTTTTGTTTATTTTTAGTCTATGGGACGTACAACATGACGACGCTCGCAAAAGCCACCGGTCAGACTGCCGCGGCAACGGGCTTGAAAAGATGGCTCGTTTTTGCAGGGCTCCCTGTATCGTTTTCGCTGGTTGCGATCAGGTTGCTTCAGGATATGGTGCGGCAGTTCCGGGAATATCGCCTTATGAACGAGTTCGGAGTCATTCCCGGAGAAGCGGGGAAATTTCAGAGACCTGAATTCTAGAAACACGGATCGGCTCCAAAGGGGGAATAACGGTCATGGATGCGCTCGTGCTGTCGCTTTTGTTCATTGGCTTTCTTGTGACGAGTATCCCCATAGGTATTGCGATCGGGTGCGCTGTCTTGGTTTTTGTCTTGATCTATGATGTCTCGGGATTCTCGTTCATGTTTCAGAATATGTATTCCGCGATCAATTCCTTTCCGTTGATGGCTGTTCCCTTTTTCATGCTGACGGGTTCCATTATGGAAGGCGGCGGCCTCTCGCAGCGTATCGTCAATGTCGCCAACAAACTTGTGGGGAACAGAACATCCGGTCTGGCGATTGTGGCTATTCTGGCGTGCATGTTCTTCGGGGCGATTTCAGGTTCCGCTCCGGCGACGCTCGCGGCCATTGGAACAATCATGGTTCCTGCCATGGTCAAACACCGCTATTCGAAAAATTTTTCCGTCGGTGTCGTGACTACTGCGGGAGGCTTGGGTATCATCATTCCTCCGAGCATTCCTCTTGTGATTTACGGTGTGGGAACGATGACGTCCATCGGAGACCTCTTTATCGCAGGTATTGGTCCGGGTGTTGTCGTCGGTGTTTTTCTCATGATCACGGCGCGCATTGTCGGGAAGAAGCGGGGGTACACGGGAACCGGAGAGCGCTTCAGTTTTCGCGAGGCGGGAAAGGCGGCCTGGGAAGCGAAGTGGGCGCTGTTCATGCCGTTGATCATCCTGGGTGGAATCTACGGAGGGATTTTCACGCCCACGGAGGCTGCGGTGGTGGGTGTTGTGTACGGAATGTTCGTGGGGTTCTTCATCTACAAAGAATTGACGATCAAGCGCTTGATGGAAGTGTTTGTCGACAATGCCTCGCTTGTCGGCGCCTCGTTCCTGATTTTTGGTTTCGCCACGTCGCTTTCCTTTCTCGTGTCTGTCACCATGCTTCCGGACAGACTCAGTGAAGCTATTTCGATGATATCTACGAATAAATATGTGGTTCTTTTTATAGTAAATATATTTCTAATTTTGCTTGGAATGTTGATGGATACCATGTCTGCAAATCTTATTTTTTCACCGCTTCTCCTTTCGATAGTGGCCCCTCTCGGTGTCGATCCGGTTCATTTTGGAATTGTGATTACGATAGCGCTTGCCCTTGGTTTTGTTACTCCTCCAATGGCCACCAATCTATTTCTTGCATCCACCATATTTGACATACCAGTTCAAGAAATAATAAAAGAAGAACTTTCATTTGTTTTTGCTATGATCTTGGCTCTATTTGTTGTAACATTCATCCCACAGATAAGCTTGTTTTTGGTCCAGTTTCTACACTAATATAGAGGAGGTAGTTTGTTTTGAAGATAACAAGTATTGAGGTATTTGATTGTAAGGTCAACAAAAAGGACCCTACGATGGCCGCTTTCAATCCGGTCCTGATTCGGGTCAATACGGACGAAGGCATCAGCGGTGTCGGCGAGGCCGGTTTGGCCTACGGTTGTGGTTCGAACGCTGCAATCGGAATGATCAAGGACCTTGCACCTCTCGTCCTCGGCAAGGATCCGATGAAGGTCGAAGCGCTGTGGGAGTCCCTTTTCCGTGATACGTTCTGGGGCATGAGCGGCGGTCCCATCATGTATTCCGGATTCAGCGCCATCGATATTGCTTGTTGGGATATTCGCGGCAAGGTGTTGAATGCTCCCTTGTACCAGTTGCTCGGCGGTAAGACGAGGGATTCTCTGCGGGTGTATGCGAGCCAGATTCAGTTTGACTGGGCTCCGAAATTCAAGGCTCTCCGGAGGCCGGAAGAGTACGCGGAAGCTGCGCTGAAGGCTGTTTCCGAAGGGTACGATGCGGTGAAGGTCGATCCGTTGATGATAGACAAGGACGAATCCGTCCTGCCGGGAAGATCTCCGAAGCAGAGTTATTACGGTCTGCTCCGGAGAGAGGAACTCGATATGGGATACCAGCGCGTCAAAGCCATTCGGGAAGCGGTCGGTCCCGAGGTCGATATCATCGTCGAGATCCACTCCTTTTTGGGAACGAATTCCGCCATTCAGTTCGGAAGACTGCTTGAGGATATGAACGTGTTCTATTATGAAGAACCCGTTCACCCCATGAATGCCGATAATATGGCTCTCATTGCCCGATCCGTCAAAATTCCCATTGCAACGGGCGAACGTTCCTACACCAGGTGGGGCTTCCGGGAGATGTTCGAGAAACAGGCTCTGGCGGTCATTCAGCCGGATCTGTGTCTGTGTGGAGGCATCACTGAAGGAAAAAAGATCTGTGACATGGCGAATGTCTATGACACGACCGTGCAGATTCATGTTTGTGGAGGACCGGTGTCGAAGGCTGCGGGACTTCATGTCGAGGCGGTGATTCCGAATTTTATCATTCATGAACATCATACGTACGCCCTTAAGGAATGCAATGTTGAACTGTGCAAATATGATTATCAACCGACCAAGGGGCAGTACGGGATTCCGGATCTTCCTGGTCTCGGTCAGGAGCTTAATGATGATGTGGTGAAAAATTATCGTGTTGAAATCATTACCGCCTGAGCGGTGTGCGCGAAAGAACGAAAAGAGGCGCTTTTAGCATGAAGATCACCCAGATCGAAGCATTTTTTTGTGATCTTGCACCAAAGGGGAATTTCTTCAACCCTGTCCTGATTCGTGTGGATACGGACGAAGGTGTCAGTGGGATCGGAGAAGTGGGACTCGCCTATTGCGCAGGTGGTCGAGCCGGCTTCGCGATGTTGAAGGATCTTTTCAAATATGTTGTCGGTAAGGATCCCATGCGCACGGAATATATCTGGGAGAAGCTTTTTCGGGACACCTTCTGGGGTATGGGGGGTGGTCCGGTCGTGTATGGAGGCATGAGCGCCATCGACATTGCCTGCTGGGATATCCGCGGCAAGGTGCTCAATGCTCCCGTGTACCAGTTGCTCGGTGGAAAAACCCGCGACCTCCTTCGAACCTACGCGAGTCAGATTCAGTTTGGCTGGGGGGAGGAGTTCCTCCATCTCTCCGACCCGGAGGACTACGCCGAGGCAGCTCGAAAGGCTGTCGCCGAGGGATACGACTGTGTCAAGGTGGATCCTCTCCAGCACGACAGGCTCGGCTTGGATACCCCCCAGTCGGAGGATGCGTGGAATCACTACGGCATTCTGAAGCATGACCAGGTCGCGATGTGCTGCGAACGTGTCGGCGCCGTACGGGAGGCAATCGGTTCCGACAGGGATCTCATTGTCGAAATCCACTCCCTGCTCGGGGTGAATGCAGCTATCCAGCTTGGCCGGGCTCTCGAAGAATATAACGTCTTTTATTATGAAGAGCCCGTTCATCCGATGAATGTGGACAACATGGTGCTCGTTGCCAGGAGTACCAAGCTTCCCGTTGCGACGGGAGAGCGTTCCTACACTCGTTGGGGTTACAGGGAACTGTTTGAAAAACAGGCGCTGGCGGTGATTCAACCGGATCTGTGTCTTTGCGGAGGTATCACCGAAGGGAAGAAGATCTGCGACTATGCGAACACCTATGACGCGACCGTGCAGATCCACGTCTGCGGTGGCCCAGTCTCGACCGCGGCGGCACTTCAGCTTGAAGCGGTCATTCCGAACTTCATCATTCACGAGCATCACGTTCAGGCCCTTTGTCCCCATATCCGGGAGCTGTGCACGTATGACTATCAGCCGGTGAAGGGAAAGTATGCCGTGCCGGATCTCCCCGGTCTCGGACAGGAGCTGAACGACGAGGTCGTCAGAACGTATCCTCATGAAGTGATCAAGTAGACTTCGGTGTTGCGGAAGATGTCTCGTGCATTTTCAGGAAGGGGTGCTCCCATGAGAAAGTACGGTTGCCGATTTGCAGTTGCAGTTACGGTTGCGTGTGTCGTTTTCCTTTGTTTCTCTGGAATTGCCGCTGCCGGAGAGAAGAAGATCGACTTCAAGATCCAGGCGTCGTACAACCCGAAGAGCTATCCGGACCAGCCGAGCGTCGTTGCGACACTAAAATTGGCGGAAGAAATGAAGAAGCGTGTGGGAGACCGGATCAACGTCAGGATTTATTGGGAAGAGCAGCTTGCGAAGACCTATGAATCATCCGTCAATCTGGTGCAGAACGGAAACCTCCACTGGACGATGGTTCCCATGTCCACGTTCTCCGAGTTCACGAAGGCCTGTATTCCGCTCGGAAACTTTTTCGTGATTCCCTATCCGCACGTGCAGATCGCCTATAACGTCGTGGATGGCAAGGTTGGAGAGATCTTCCGGGAGCGGGTCATGAAGGAGACCGGTCTTCGGATCATGGCCTACTGGGAAGTGGGTTTCCGCCATCTGCTTTCCACCAAAAAGCCTATTCCCGATCTCGAGTCCATCAAGGGGATGAAGTTCAGGGTTCAGCCCAACCCGGTACATCTCGCGGCGTTCAAACTTCTCGGAACGAATCCGACCCCGATCGCTTGGTCCGAGCTGTTTACGTCGCTGCAACAGAACGTTGTGGATGGGACGGAGAATCCCTTCGAGAATGTCATGGGCGGTCGGTTGTACGAAGTGTGCAAGCACATGACGCTCACCGGGCACCTTTTCGAGTTCGTTGTGTATTTCACGAGCGAAGAGTGGTACCGGAACCTTCCCGATGACGTGCGTACTGCTTTTGACGAATCCGCCGCCATCGCAACCCAGGCCTATCGGGATCAGATCGCGAAGAAGAATGCGGAATGGCTTGACTTTTTCAAGAGTAAGGGCATGGAAGTCAATGAACTTTCAGTGGATGAATTAAATAAATTTAGAGAAGTTGTCAGGCCTTCCTACGACGAGAGCATGAAACTCGTTGATAAAGAATACTTTGAGCAGATCATGACAGAGATCAATAACGAGGAAAAAGCTTATTTTGAGAAACATCCAGAGCTAAAACATTAAGAAACGGCGTGACAAAGTGGCCTCTGTCTCTTCTCCGGAAATGGCGGTACGAAGGAGGTGTCGTCTGTCATCGCGCTTCAGAACAATGAAAGTTTCGAAAGGTGACGTGAAAGCTTCGCTCCTTCGGTACGTCGGCGCTGCCCCGCAGGCGTGAGAGGGTTGGAGCGCGCACGCTCTCCCGAGAAGGTTTTCTTTCTTGGCTTGTCAGTACGCAATTTTTCCTGAAGAGTCGTAAGTGACGGTACCCGCGACGTTTTGCCGTAGTGCGGCGAGACCTCGCGGGTGCCGTTGTCTTGTCCCGGCGATAAAATCATCTGGAGGAGCATGAAAACCGGTTTTCTCTTGACCCGTTCCATCGGAAACGGGTATGATCCAGGGCGGTTCATCCATTCCACCTTCGGGAGACTCGACGAATGCGCCTCTTCTGACGAGCGGGACACGCACCGGCAGCTACGCATGTTTTTCCGGCCCCTCCGGGCCGTCTTTTCGTGTCCCCTCCTCCTCGTCTTTCAAGGCGGCTCCGCCGCCACATCTCCGTTTCGCCTTCCCGGGTTTCGTTCGCTCGTGCGCTGTCCATTTTCTTACCCGGTTCCAGTGTGCTCTCCGCTTTTCGCACTCCGTCCCGGGAAGGCCTTTGCCTCCGGTTCGCCGCGGCATGGCGGAATGTGCGCGTCCAGGGACTCCGTTCCTACGAGCGGATTTCCCTGCGGTGTCGGGAGGAGGCAGTGTCCCCGCCGGGCGGGGGGAATGGAGAGAGTTCATGGCGCTTCTCCTGCGCAATGTGTCCTTTCGTTTCGATACGGCGGAAGTGTTTCTCTTCCGCGAACTGTCCATCGATTTCCACGGGGGATGGACGGGAATTCTCGGCGCCAACGGGTCGGGCAAGACCACGCTTCTGCGGCTGGCCGCAGGAGAACTGTCGCCGTGCGAGGGACAGGTGCTCCGAAGGGGGCGGATTCTGCTCTGCGAGCAGCGAACGGAGGAGATGCCGCAGCGGTTTGCCGCGTTCCTCGGGTCCGGCGATCCCGAGGTCTTTCGTCTTCGGGGAATGCTCGGCATCGAGGATGTCTGGGGCGAGCGATGGCACTCCCTGAGCTTCGGCGAGCGCAAGCGCGTCCAGGTTGCCCTGGCGCTCTGGGAGAAACCGGAGAGTCTCCTTCTGGACGAGCCGACGAATCATCTGGATGGCGCTGCGCGGCGTCTGCTTGGTGCGGCCCTCGCCACCTACGACGGCGTGGGACTTCTCGTGAGCCACGACCGGGAGCTGCTCGACGGGCTTTGCCGGCGCTGTCTCTTTCTCAGCGCCTCCGGGCCGGTTCTCTATCCGGGAAACTACACGGAGGCCTCGGCGCAGAAAGCCCGGGACGAAGAGACCGCCCGGGCGGTCTATCTGGAGCGCCGCAGGGCGTGCAAGCGCCTGGAGGCGGAGCAGCGGCGGCGCCTGGAGGAGGCGAGCCGGAGCGACCGCAGGCGTTCCAAACGGGACCTGGACCGGCACGATTCGGACGGACGGGCGCGCATCGATCTTGCCAGGGTTTCCGGCATGGACGGCCAGGCGGGGCGGTTGAAAAGCCAGCTCGACGGGCGTCTGCGCCATCTTCGGGAGGAGGTGCGGGAAGTCCGGCCACCCAAGGAGCGGGAGCTGCGGTTCTGGCTCTCCGGAGCGGTCTCGCCCCGCAACCGCATCCTCGATCTTCCCGAGGATCGCCTCGATCTCGGCGGAGGGCGGATACTGCACCTGCCGAGGCTGGAACTCGGCTCCAGGGACAGGGTCGCCCTGGTCGGTCCGAACGGGTCGGGCAAGAGTACTCTGGTGCGCCACCTGCTCCGGCGGGTGCAGCTTCCTCCGGAGCAGGTGCTCTTTCTCCCTCAGGAACTCTCGGGGGAGCAGCTCGGGCGTCTCGCCTCGGAGGTCGCGCTCCTTTCTTCGGCGGAGCGGGGGTTGGTGATGACCGTGGTGAGCTGTCTCGGTTCCCGGCCGGAAAGCCTGCTCGCTCCGGCGGCTCTCGGGGAAGGCGCCGACGTGCCCGTTCCGAGCCCGGGGGAGGCCAGAAAGCTGCAGCTCGCCCTGGGGGTGATTCGGGTGCCCTCCCTGGTCGTTCTGGACGAGCCGACGAATCATCTCGATCTCCCCGCGGTGGAACTGCTCGAAAACGCTCTTGCCTCCTGTCCCTGCACAATGCTGCTCGTGAGCCACGACCGGCGTTTTCTCGAGGCGGTCACGGAGAGCTGCTGGCGCATCACCCTGGGTCCGGACGGAAACTCCTTGCTTGAGAAGGGTGCGGCCGCGTTGCTCCGGAAGGCCTTCTGACACCGGTGAAGCGCTGCGGGCGAGCCGGCCCGGTGGGGGCCTCCGGTTTGTCGGGGCCGGATTGCCCCCCGGGAGGGGGCGTGCTATGGTTCTTTGCAGCCACCGACGAGGAGGAAATGTTCATGGAGCGAGGCGACCGGAAACGCACGCGCGCAGGCAAAGCCAGAGGAAACGCGCCATCCCCCGTCCGCGGGGAACGGCGATCTCGGGGATGGCGGTTGCTCTCTTCTGCTCTTTCGGGGCCAGGGGCTGGAACCCGGCGTGCGGAAGGGTGTCCCTGTTCCGGGCGGAATGTCGCCTCTTACGCCGGAATTCTTCCCGCGGAAGGCGAGAGCCGTAGGTCCGCCGGAGGTGTGCGGTGAGGACTCCGCTGCGGATCCTCCACACATCGGACTGGCATCTCGGGCGGGCGCTCTACGGACGGAAACGCTACGAGGAATTCGAGGCCTTTCTCTCCTGGCTTGAGGCGACGATCCGCCGGGAACGGGCGGAGGTGCTCCTCGTGGCGGGGGATGTGTTCGACTCCACCGCACCGAGCAACCGCGCCCAGGCACTCTACTACACGTTTCTGTGTCGCGTGGCCGGATCGTGCTGCCGCCACGTGGTGCTCATCGGAGGAAACCACGACTCGCCTTCGTTTCTCGACGCCCCGAAGGAACTGCTGCGGGCGCTTCGCGTCCACGTGGTGGGCGCGATTTCGGGAGATCCCGCGGAGGAGGTGCTCCTCCTGCGGGACGAGACGGGAGCTCCGGAGCTGCTGATCTGTGCCGTCCCCTTTCTGAGGGACCGGGACATCCGCACCGTCGAGGCGGGGGAGAGCCCCGACGAGAAAGAGGGCAAGCTCGCCCAAGGTATCCGTGACCACTATGCCCGGGTGTGTTCCCTGGCGGAGCGGAGACGGAAGGAGGCCCGGGCGGAAACGGGCGAGGAGCTTCCCCTGGTGGTCATGGGACATCTCTTCGCCGCCGGAGGGGAGACCGTGGAGGGGGACGGCGTGCGCGACCTCTACGTGGGCTCTCTTTCGGCGGTGACGTCGTCGATTTTTCCGGAGTCCACGTCCTATGCGGCGCTGGGGCACCTTCATGTCCCCCAGCGGGTGGACGGTTCGGAGAGGTTCCGCTACAGTGGCTCCCCGCTGCCGATGGGCTTCGGCGAGGCGGGGCGGGAAAAGAGCGTCTGTCTCGTGGAATTCTCCGGTGCGGCGGCGACGGTGACGCTTCTGCCCGTGCCGTGCTTCCGGCGTCTTGAACGTCTTCGAGGCGGCCGTGAGGAGATTCTGTCCGGGGTCGAAAGGCTCGTCGCGGAGAAGGAGTCGATCTGGCTGGAGGTCGTCCTCGAGGGTGATGGTGCGGTGGGAGACCTCCGGGAGCAGCTTGAGGAGATCACGGCCGGAACGGGGCTGGAGATTCTCCGGATGAAGGACGGGAGGATGCTGGAACGCGCCCTGGAGGGACTCTCCGAGGAGACGCTCGACGACCTGGATGAGGAGGACGTGTTCGGGCGCTGTCTGGAGAGCCGGAGGGTTCCCGACGAACAGCGGCCGGAACTGCTGCGGACCTACCGGGAGACTCGGGCATCCCTCGACGGAGAGGACTCCCGGGCGGAATAGCGGACGGGGAGGAGGCGGACGATGCGGATACTCCAGGTGCGTTTCAAGAATCTGAACTCCCTCGTGGGGGAATGGGAGATCGACTTCACCCACCCCGCCTTCACCGCCGATGGTCTCTTCGCCATCACCGGCCCGACCGGCGCCGGCAAGAGCACCGTTCTGGACGCGCTCTGCCTTGCCCTCTACGGGCGGACTCCGCGCCTGGGCAAGATCACCAGGAGCGGAAACGAGATCATGTCCCGACAGACCGGAGAATGTTTTGCCGAGGCAACCTTCGAGGCTTCGGCGGGAAAAGGAGCCGGATCTGGTGGCGCGGAGGCCCGCCGATTCCGCTGTGTCTGGAGCCAGCACCGATCCCGCAGGCGGTCCGATGGGGAGTTGCAGGCTCCGAAACACGAGATCGCCGACGCGGTGTCCGGAGAGGTGCTCGAGAGTTCGATCACGGGCGTGGCGGCGCGTATCGAAGCGGTGACGGGCATGGATTTCGACCGCTTCACCCGGTCCATGCTCCTCGCCCAGGGGGGTTTCGCGGCTTTTCTGCAGGCTCCTTCGGACGAGCGGGCCCCCGTGCTCGAACAGATCACGGGGACGGAGATCTACTCCCGGATTTCCGTGCGCGTCCACGAGCGCCGCGCCGAGGAGCGGACAAAACGGGATTTTTTCCGGGCCGAGCTGGCGGGAATGCGCCTGTTGCCCGAGGAAGAGGAGGCGCGTCTTCGGGTGGCGCTGGAGGAACGCTCCCTCCGGGAGAAAGACATGAGCGGGCGGATCGGGGCGGACAGGGCTGCCGTCGTCTGGCTGGACGGAGTGGCACGCCTCGAGGCGGAGTTGCGGGCGATCGACGAAGCGGAGAAAGCGCTGCTGGACCGGCGGGAGCAGTTTCGCCCCGAGGCGGAACGGCTCTGTCGCGCCGAGGATGCCCTGGAGCTCGCCCCGGAGCACACCGCCCTCATGTCTCTTCGGGAGGAGCAACGGCGGGACCGGGACGTTCATGCAGCGTCGCTGAAGACACTTCCGGCACTGGAGGAGGAATCTCGTCTCGCCGCCGAGGCACAGCGACGTAGCGGCGAGACGCTGGATGCGGGCAGAAAGGCCCTGGCCGAGGCGGTGCCGCTTCTTCGGGCCGTTCATGCCCTGGACCTGCGGATCCGGGACAAGGAGGGCCCCGTCGGTGCCGCTGAAGAGGCCCTGGCGGAGGGAGAAACCGCCCTCGACGCTCTTCGCGACAGGGACGGGATGGAACGGCGTCTTCTCGGAGAACGGCAGGGCGCCCTTGAGGCGGTTCGCGCTCACCTTGCCCGAAGTGCGGCGGACGAGAAGCTCGTGGAGGAATTTCCCGTGCTCCGGGATCGGTTCGACGCGCTCCGCACTCTGGACGGAAAGGGCCGCGAGGGGACGGAAAAACTCCGGGCCGCTGCCCGGGAGCTGGAAGAGGCCCGAACCGCCCGGCGAAAGCGGGACGAGACCCTGGCGGCGCGAAGAGCGGAGCACGAGACCGCCCGGGGCGCTTTCGATGAAGCGCGGCGTGTGCTGGAGAGCCTTCTCGCTGGTCGCAGGATGTCGGACTGGAGAAAGGATCTCGACGAGGAAAAAGAGCGAAGACGCCTCCTCGAAGATGTCGTCGGAACGCTGCATGCCCTGGAAGAGGCACGTCGGCGGACGATGGAGCTGCGTCTTCTGGAGGACGCGGCGCGAGCTCGTTGCGGGGGTCTCGACGGGGAAATTGCGGTGGCGTCGGTGCGGCAGACGACGCTCGAAGCGGAGTCGGTCCGGCTGGAGGAACAACTCGCCTCGCTGAGGCGGATCGGGGATTTCGAGACGGAGCGGCATCGCCTGCGAAAGGGTGAACCCTGTCCCCTCTGCGGTGCCACGGAACACCCCTTCGCTGCGGGGGTCGTTCCCGTTCCGGATGAGGCCGCCGCGGCGCTGCTCTCTCTCAGGAACGAGCTTCAGGCCGCGGGGAGGACTCTCGCGGATCTCCGGGTCGCCCGTGCGGAGGCGTCGAAGGATCTGGAGCAGGTGGAAACACGGCGGCGGGAACGCGACGAGGAAATCGCCCGGCAGGAGGTCCGGCTTCGGGAGGAATGGACTGCGCTTTCCCCGGAAGAAAAATGCCCGGAGGGACCTGGAGCGGAGGCACTGCTGGAGCGCCTGGCCCGGGAGATCCGGGAGCGGTTTGAGGAGACCTTCCGGGTTGTGCAGGCCGCCGAGGAGGCGGACGAACAGTGTGCCATCCTGCGGGAGAGCCTGGAGAAGGCCCGGGAAAATCTTGTCCTGGAGGAGCGCTCCGGCGGGGACGCTGCACACCGCGAGGAATCGGCGGAGCAGGCGGCGGTCCGGGCGGAGGCCGAGGCGCGGGAGGCCGTCGTGCAGCTCGACGAGGCGCGGCAGCGGGTGCTTCACGACCTGGCGCCCTACGGCATCGGCGATCTCGCGTCCGATCCGGAGGAGTGGGAGGCGGTGCTCCGGGACCTGGAGGAGCGTCGGGTGCACTGGAATGCCCGGCAGGAGGAAAAGGGTGCACTGGAGAAGGAGATCGCCTCCCTCGAACTCCGGATCGACCAGCGGAAGGAGCAGATTCGCCAGGCCGTGGAGGAGGTGGAGAAGCGGCGGCGGCATCGCGACGAACTTCTGCGGGAACGGAAGGCCCTGGAGGAGGAACGGCGGGAGCGCTTTGGCGACGGAGATCCCGACGCGGAGGAACGCCGCCTCGAAGAGGCGTTGAAGGCCCTGGCGGCGGAATTCGACACGGTGCGTGCCAGGTCGGACGAAGCGGTGCACGCGCTTGGCGGAACGCGAACCAAAATCGCCGAGACGGAAAACGCCATAGCGGAGCGGGAGAAAGTGCTGCAGGTCCGGGAGATCGCCTTTGTCCGCCGTCTCGACGGAGCCGGTTTTGCCGCCGAGGACGCCTACCTGGCGGCGCTTCTGCCCGAGGAGGAGCGGAAGGAACTGCAGGGGCGGGCCCGTGCGCTGGAGGAGGAGCGGGTCGCGCTGAACGCGAGGAGGCGGGAGAAGGCGGAGCGGCTGGAGGAGGAGGAGCGCCGGGAGGCGACCGACCGCTCCCGGGAGGATCTCCTTCGTGAGCTGGAGGAGCTGGAGCGGGACGTGAAAATCCTCCGGGAGGAACTGGGCGGCATCGCGCAGAAGCTCAGGGAGAACGAGACCGCGAGGGAAACGGCCCGGGACCGCCGTGCGGCACTGGAGGCGCAGGAGAAAGAGTGCTTCCGCATCGAGGCCCTGCACGACCTCATCGGGTCCGCGGACGGGAAGAAGTACCGGAACTTCGTCCAGTGCCTCACCTTCGACATCCTCATTTCTCACGCGAACCGGCAGCTCCGGAAGATGACCGACCGCTATCTCCTGGTCCGCAACGACGGGCAACCTCTGGAGCTGGATGTCATCGACGCCTACCAGGTGGGGGAGCGGCGGTCCACGAGAAATCTTTCCGGAGGAGAGAGCTTTCTCGTCAGCCTCGCCCTGGCTCTCGGCCTGTCTCGCATGGCGAGCCGAAACGTCCGGATCGACTCCCTCTTTCTCGACGAGGGGTTCGGCACGCTGGACGAGGACGCCCTGGACACGGCCCTCCAGACCCTCGCGGAATTGCGGCAGGACGGCAAACTCATCGGCGTCATCTCCCACGTTGCAGCCCTCAAGGAGCGCATCGCCTCCCAGATCCGGGTCTTTCCGCTTTCCGGAGGCCGGAGCGGACTCTCCGGCCCCGGATGCAACGGGTTTTTCTGAGGAAGTGACGCGAGTCGTTTTTTTGATAAGGGGTCAGGTCATATGGCTGTAGGTACGTCGGAGGTCCTCTACAGATGTCCGGATGTGGGCGTGCATGACGGCCACGCATGTCTCCGGGTCTTTGTCGCGCAGGGCATCCACGAGGCGTCGGTGTCCTTCCAGGCTGGGATTCTGCCTGCGTTCGAAAAAATCCTCGTAGAAGACCATGAAGACGAACGTTCGGGCCAGGAGCTTCTCCACGTATTCCACCAGCACCGGATTGCCTCCAGCTTCGGCGAGTGTGCGGTGGAACGCGGTATTCACTCCCAAGTACTGTTCGAAATTCCTGGCGCGAAAGACCTCCGCTTCTTCCTCGATTTTCTCCTCGAGAAGACAGATCTGCGAGAGTGTGGCGAAGCGGGCGGCACGCTCCGCCGCCATGCATTCCAGCCCTTCTCGAACATCGAACACGTGTTCCATCTCCTGAAGGGACGGGGACGCTACCCATGCTCCGCTGTTGGGCACCATGATGACCAGTCCGTCCGTTCTGAGACGTCGCAAAGCTTCCCGGATAGGAGTACGACTCAACTCGATCTGTTCCGCCAGCTTTGTCTCGGAGAGACGTTGTCCCGGTTGAAGTTCTTTTAGAATGATTTTCCGCCGCAGCACTTGATACGCATGATCGGCAGCGGACGCGTGCATGCGATTTTCCATGGCGTTTCCGCCCCCTTTCGGATGTGGAGACAAGCAGTTTCTCTTGTGAAAATCCAATAGCTTCTTATGATAAGGAAAAGATCCCTGCCTGTCAAAACTTCCAGCTCTCGATGAAAAAGGAGTCTCTCCTCAAGGGGCGGGAGAGACTCCGGAGTTTTTGGGGGCAGAGTTTTTAAGCCTTTATCGATCTATGCCTTTCACGGGTACAACCCGGCAGTCTCGCCTCCGTCCAGGCGCAGATCGGCACCGGTGAAATAGCGTGCATCGTCGGAAGCCAGAAAAGCATAGAGGGCTGCCACTTCCTCCGGATCGGCATGGCGTTTCATGGGAATGCCCTCGTTCACCCGCTCCAGCATTTCCGGAGTGTACTCGGCCTTCTGCATCGGCGTGAGGACATATCCGGGGCAGACGCAATTGACCCGAACGTGGGGGGCCAGTTCCAGCGCAAGGGTCTTCGTGAGAAGGACGACTCCCGCCTTGGAGGCGTTGTAGTCCGCATACCAGCGGTGGCCTTCCGTCCCGTTGGTGGAGGCTGTCATCAGGATCACGCCCGATTTCTGGGAGGACATGCGGCGTGCCGCCTCGCGGGCGCAGAGGAACATTCCCCCCAGGTTTATGCCCATCACCCGGTTCCACTGCTCGTAGGATATATCCGTGCATGCGCTTCGGACACTGATTCCCGCATTGGAAACCAGTACGTCGATACCGCCAAGAATGTCGTCCATTTTCGCAAACGACGCCACAACATCCGTCTCACTGCTGACGTCGGCGACGAAACTGCCGCGAAAATTCCCGTGCTGTTTCGCTGCCCGTTCAAGTGCTTCTGCATCTCTGTCGACGAGAAAGACGAATGCTCCTTCACTTGCGAATCGCATTGCAGTGGAAAAACCGATGCCGCTCGCGGAGCCGGTCACCATCACGCGTTTGCCGGAAAGTTCCGGAAATCTGGCCATATGCCGATACCCTCCTTACCTGTTCGACGTCGAAGCGGCGTATGTCTCGGTTCCTTCGACGAACGTGTTCCTCACCCTGACGTTCCGCAACCTTTGTCTGTCGTTGTCGAAGGGGTTTCCCTCGACGACGACGAAATCCGCCTTCGCTCCTTCCGCGATGCGGCCGTATGCATCACCCCAACCGATCGCCCTGTATGGATTCGCCGTGTAGAGCCGCAGGACCTCGTCGAGACGGAGCACTTCGTCCGGTTTCGCCTCCTGCAGGGGGCTTCCGTCCACGTCGGTCCTGCAGACGGATGCCCACATCCCCAGCCATGGGTTCGGATCCTCCATGGGTCCGTCGCTCGATCCGGTCATCAGGAAGCCCGCATCGTAGAGTCGCCGGAAGGAGTAGGTGTACATCATACGTTCTCCGCCGAGACGTGCCGGGGCCATGTTGCGGTCGGTGAAAGCCTGAATCGGCTGCACGTCGAGGACGACTCCGAGTTTCCGCATTGCGGATTCCTGATCCGGCGGGCTGACGATCACGTGATTGAAGCGCGTCGGAAATTTTGGTGCGCGACCGGTCTCCGCACGGAGCTGCTGCATGGCACGGATTGCCTGATCGATCGCGGCGTCGCCGATCATGTGGATCTGTACCTGAATATCCCTTGCCTGCGCCTCGCACAGGAGGTCGATCAGTTCGGCGTCCGTGTGGTTGAGCTGCCCCTTCGATCCCGGCTTGTCCGAAAAGTCCTTTCGCATCGCTGCGGTGCGGCCGCCGAGGTTGCCATCGACGAGGAGCTTGAATCCGCCGTACGAGACGAACGCATTTCCGAGACCACTGCGGAAAGAAAGGTTTGGCAGCCGGTCGTGGTATGCGATCACCCGTAAGGGGAGTTTTCCCGCCTCGTACAGGCTCTGGAAGACGGAGATCTCCTCGGGGAGCCCGTAGGAAGGCACGTCGCAGGCATGGACGGCCGTTATTCCCATGGAGGCGAGCTTGCGGCATCCTTCTTCGGCGAGCGCGAGGAGCCTCCCGCTCGATTCGCATTCCCGCGTGATCATGTCGAGAATCGGCGCGGCCGCGCTCTCGTTCAGGATACCGGAGGGTTCACCGTTCGCTCCACGCACGACATTCGGATCGCCGCTTTCCCACAGGCCGCCTTCCCTGATGGCGATGCGGTTCGCGACGTGCACGTGTCCGCAATACCGCGAGACCAGCAGTGCCTTACCCTGCGCGACACGGTCCAGCATCTCCATCGTGGGGGCGACGGGTTCGGTCCACATGGTCTCGTTGTAGTTGACGGCCCGGATGCAGTGGCGGTTGCCGCTCTCTTCGACCCTGGCCGCGATGCGGTCCAGCATCTCCCCGATGGACCGCGCCCCGGAGAGGTCGAGGTAGAGGCCCTGTTTACAGTAGGCAGTGAGATGCATGTGTGCGTCTGTTATGCCGGGAATGACCAGCGACCCGCCGGCATCGAGCGATTGCGTCGTTCTCGGTTCCATCTTCGATTCGACGTAGCGCCGCTTTCCGACGGCCGTGAAGGTTCCATCCTCCACCAGGGCGGCCTCAGCCCACGGGGAAGCCGCGTCGCCCGTCCAGATTCGTCCCCCGTGGATGAACAGTTTCGATGTCATTGCAGAAACACCTCTCAATCACTTTTCGGCATTTCCGAGCCGGAGATCCCGGCTCAGGCGGTCGACGCCGTCCTTGTCTCTTCGAAAGACGCCGATTCCCAGGTAACTCAGTGCGATCGCGACGATGACATTCAGCCAGTTGAGCACGGCGTAGGGTGCGTAGGCCAGGGTCGACACTCCGAGAACTCCCGCCGCGTAGCCGCCGCAGACATTCCAAGGAATCAGCACGGACGTCAGCGTGCCGGAATCCTCAAGGGTTCTCGAAAGCATCCGCGGTGCGAGTCCGCTTTCGTCGAACTTGGTTTTGAACATGCGTCCCGGTATGACGATGGACAGATATTGGCTTCCGGTCAGGAAATTGGAGACAATGCAGGCGACGCAGGTTGCCGCTACCAGGCCGCCGACCTTGCGGATGCCCGAGGTGAGGGCTTCGAGCAGCACGCGCAGCATCCCCGACACTTCCAGGAATCCTCCCATCGCCATGGCCGCAATGGCCAGGGAGACGGACCACATCATCGGCTGAATGCCGCCGCGTCCGACGAGACGGGAGATCATCGCGGCAACGTCGTGCGCCAGATCCGGAGAGAGCGAGATGCTCTTTGCCGCGAGCAGCGCGGTGATCGCTTCGTTCGATCCCGCACCCACGATTTTCGCACTGAAACCTGCTTTGTAGCCCGACTGCGTGATTGTCCAGATCTCGCCCCAGCCGCTTCCGTACACGAAGCAGAGGACCATTCCGGCGAAGATGCCCACGCAGATGCCGGGCATTGCGGGGAACTTGAGGATCGCCATCAGAATGACCAGTATGGGTGGCACCAGGCAGAGAAGTGACACGGGGAACTCGCCCTTGATGATTGTACGGATCGCCTCGATTCTGGTGGCGTCGAGGTCACCCCCCGAGTACTGGAACCCCCAGAAGATCAGGATCACGGCGAAGATCAGGTACGTCGGTCCCGTAGTCCAGATCATCGCACGGATGTGATCGAAGAGGTCCGACCCGGAGACGGCCGGTGCGAGATTGGTCGTGTCGGAGAGGGGGGACATCTTGTCGCCGAAGTAGGCTCCAGACACGACGATGCCGGCGGTCATGGCGGGTGGCATTCCCAACCCGTTGCCGATGCCCATCATGGCGACGCCGATGGTGGCGTTCGTCGACCACGACGACCCTGTGGAGAGAGAGATGACCGAGCAGATCAGAAGCGTGGCCAGGGGGAATATCTTCGGGCTGAGGAGTCCGAGGCCGTAGTAGATCAGTCCCGGGATGACGCCGCCCCGCATCCATACACCGATCAGCATGCCGACCAGCATCAGGATCATGCACGACTGCATGGCCGACATGATGCTGTCGAGCGCGGCCGCTTCGAGTGCCTTGTAGGTGATTCCGAGAGAGTAGCGGGCAATCAGTCCGATCACGACCGCCAGCATGATGATGGGCGAGTGGACGTCCGTGCCGTACAGCAGCGTGGCGGCGGAGACCGTGACGGTGATGAGAATGATGACTCCGATGGAGAGCGCGAGGCTCGGTTTACGCCATTCCTTGCTTTCTGCTGTTTCAGTCATTTCAGACATACCCTTCTTTCCTGGAATTTTTTAAGTTGTCCAGTATTCAAATCGGATATTTATTTATTTTTTATGAATTACTGTCTTTTTTCAGAAATACCTGTGGTTCGGAGGGAAGTTTGAAAAATGGGATGAATCGATCGAGTCCCGTAAATGTCAAGAAGAGCATTGAAATGACTGCGATCCAAGCCAGATAGTTGTGTGCGATCATGCCCAAAGGGGTGATAACGCCCTCGGCTAATGGATAAACAGAGGTGCTGATGCCCATGAAGAAACCGATGTAGACGTGCCATGGGATGAGCTGTGAACCGAGAACTCCCATCGCATCCGCATACGTCGCGTTGCGCAGGGCAAGCGTGTACATGGCTTCCGGGCTGCCCTCCACGTTTCTTTCCGTTAGTTCCTTGATAATCGGGCTGATGGTGACGATTTGGGCCATTTCATCGGCAAGTGCCGCATTGCCAAGAAGGCAGAGTAGCGCGTTGCAGGTCATCAAATGACGGACCTTCGTCGAAATGCGTAAGATGAGCGCAGCAATCGGGTCGAAGGCCTCCATTTTGTTCATGACACCGCCGAACGCACCGACCCATAGCATCATTGCGATTGACCATCCTCCTGCGTCTGAAAATCCAGTGAAACAGTAGTCGAGAAATGTGTTGATATCCGAGACGGTGCCGCAGAAAAGACCCATGACGAGGGACGAAACGATGCCGCTTGCGAGGCAAATAAGTGTGTTGGCGCCGCCGACGGCGAGCCCGAGGACGACCAGAAGCGGGATGATCATCAGATACGGCACGCCCGCCTGTACCTGTCTGAGCAGAGCGACGGCGGATTCGCGTTCTTCGCCCAATTTTGTCCAGACCTCCTGAGGAATTTGCGCGATGGCCTCTGCGGCCGTTCCCATGCCGTGGCCGGCGGTCGACGCACCCATGATGTAGAAAAGAATTGCGCTCGCGACCATGCAAAGCAGGGACCAGACGCCCTGGTGCCTGACGCGCTTGGTGATCTCGACACCCTGAATGCCCGAGCTTACGACCGTGGTGTCGGAGATCAGGCCAATGTTGTCGCCGAAACAGGAACCGCCGGCGATGGCACCGATGGTAAGCAGAATGTCTCCGCCCACGATGTGGTTGAGCCAGAGAAAGATGGGAGCGCACGCCGCGAACGTACCCCATGAGGTGCCTGTTGCGATTGACAGGATGCATGTGACGAGGAAACCGGCGGCCGCCACGCCGCTCGCGGTCAGCCCCATCGAGAGAGCCATGTTGATGACGGCAGCCGCGACACCCGTTGCCATAAAGCATTCGGCGACACCGTACGCCAGTTGCAGGATGAGAAAAACGATGAGGAAGTGACGTAGGTTCGTCAGAGCCGCGTCGAGAATGTCCTGGAATTTGAACTTTCCGATGCCTATGCCGATGAGAACGGCATAGGCAAACGAAATCGGAGCCGCAAGGAGAATATCCATGCCGGAGAGCATGAGTCCTGCGATGAGAGCGACCGGTGTCAGTTTCATGATGCCACGCATACGAAACACCTCCGATAAAAGTGATTGAATGCGAGGCTGGTTCGCGCGGATGGCGTTGTCCCCACGCGCATACGGCGCGCCTGTCCGTCGTTCAGACTCAGATGCGGTATGCGTATGGCTTCACTGTCATCCGGCAAATCCCCCTCCTTGCAGTTGCTGAACCTTCCCCCGTTCACTGTCCCGCCGCCGCGAGAGGATACACGGTGAAGCCTCCGTAGCTGCTGACGATGCGGTAGTATCCCTCAAGTTCCAGGTCGAGCGACGGATCGCCCGTGTCCGCCAGAAGCGGTGCTCCTCGCAGGGTGTGCAGTTTGTCGGGCGTTGCGAGGATCATCAGGTTTTCCCGACCCACTGCTCGAATGACGTCGGGGCTGAACTGCTGATTTCCCCGCCCGAAGAGAAAGCCCTGTCCGCCGATGGGTGTCAGCAGGATTTTTATTTTTTTCGGGTCGGACTGCTGTGCGATGAGCGCGAGGATGTCGCGCTCACTCAGGTCGAGTGCGACGAGGGAGCCTCCCAGACAGGCGTCGACACCGAGCAGTGTGCCGGAAAGCCCGAGCGCATCCGTCACTGCTTTCGTCGTTGTCCCCGCGCCGATCAGCCAGAGTGTCTCCGGTCCGGCGGAGATCGTCTCCGCGACGGCCGCGGCGATCTCCGCCTGTGCGGCGGCTTCGGGTGTGCCGGAGCCGGCCTTGAGTCCCTGTACGCGCCGGCGTTCGTAGGGAATGCGCAGATAGCCGAAGAGTTTTGCACGAAGGACTCCGCTCCGATAGGCATTCTCATCGATGTCCATGACCTCTGCGAGTTTCTCGTGAATGACCGATGTGTCTCCGAAGAGTGTGGCGGCAGCGAGGAATCCTGCCGCCGCGGGTGAACTGGCGTACACCGCCGAGTGAATCTTCACGCCGGCGGGAATTCCGAGGACGAGCCGGTCTCGGCCGAGCGCCACGCAGATGTCGCGGGCGGTTCCGTCGCCCCCTGCAAAAAGGAGGAGATCCACGCCCGTATCCGCCATATTTCTTGCGGTTCTCCGCGTATCCTCCGCGGTGGTACGGACGGACGATGGGGGCGGGAGAGCGCCCCTCCCTGCGACGACGACTCCGAGGCCGTATCGCTCCGCGACCCGCTCTCCCATCGCGCCGGGGCCTACATGAAGCTCGAAGGGTCTGCCTTCTGCTCCTTTCAGGAAGGCCTCGAGGCAGAGCGCTGCGCGCGACTCGGCCATGGGAACGGCGCCGCGTGCGACGGCGAGGCGTAAGAGTTCGTCGCCGTCGGTGCCCTTCAGGCCGACGCGCCCCCCCATGCCCGCTATCGGATTGACAATCAATCCCAGTCTCGGAGTCCGTTGCGGGTTCATCGCTGCCGCCTCTTCTATCTCGCCTCGAAGTAGCCTCTGTATTTCCTGTTGTAGGCGCGCCACGTGATTGCCCAGCGTTTCGGATCTTCCAGCACGTCGTGGTCCACGTGGTGAATGGTGCTGCGATGCGGGGCTTTTTTCAGAATGTCCGGATTTTCGTGGGCTTCCCGGACGATCTGCTCCAGAACGGCCACGTATTCGTCGAGTTCGTCCTTCGAATAGGATTCGGTGGGTTCGATGGTGAACGGTTCCGGAACGATCCAGGGCTCATGGCTGGTCCAGATGTGCATGCCGAAGTCGAAGATGCGATTCTGCACATCCGCCACGCCGCAGCCCGTGGCATCCTTGAGCCCCTGCCAGCTGTAGCGGACCTGTTCCATTCTGTGCTCACCCGCCGCGAAGGGTGCATCCGCGCCGGGAATCCGGAGTATCTTCCGGAAAATGTAGTTGTTGTTCAGGATGGAGACGCGTGCGACCTCCCGGAGTCCTTCGTCTCCGAGGCTCAGCATCCAGGCGTAGGCCCTCACGATGGCCGGAAGGACGCCGTAGTAGTCTTTGATCCGGTTCTCCCGGTCAACGCCCTCGTACTGCAGGAAATAGTTTCCCTGATCGTCCACATCCACCACCGGAGCGGGCAGAAAGGGTACCAGATGCTTTTGCACGCCAAGGACGCCGCTGCCGGGGCCTCCGCAGCCGTGGGGCGAGGAAAATGTCTTGTGGAGGTTGAAGAAACACAGATCGAACCCCGCTTCCCGGGCTCTCGCAATGCCGAGCACGCCGTTCGCGTTGGCCTGGTCGTAGCTGCACAGCCCGCCCACGGAATGAACCAGGTCCGTCATCTCCCGGATAGACGGGTTGTAGAGCCCGATGTCCTCGGGGTTCGTGATGAGCAGCGCCGCAGTTCGTTCGTTCACGGCGGCCATGAATGCCTTCATGTCCGGCCTTCCCGTGACCGGGTCGGGATAGATGGTAATGACCTTGAATCCCTTGATCTTCGCCACGGCTGGATTCGAGGGGTGGGAGAAAATGGTGGTGACGATCTCGTCCTTCCTGTCAGCCATACCGTTGGCATCCACCCAGTTTCGGATGACGGAGCCGATGCCCAGGATCGCCTGGGACCCGCCTCCGGGATGGAGACAGAAGCGGTCGAGCCCGGAGATTTCCTTGAGGAACTGTTCCGTTTCGTAGAGGATTTCCAGAGTTCCCTGAACGGTGGAGGGGGCCTGTAGAGGGTGCAGCTCCGCCAGTTTCGGGGAGGTGGCGAACTGATCGTTGATTTTCGGGCTGTACTTCATGGTGCAGGTTCCCTGGCCGATGTCGATGTTCAGATCCGCGCCCAGGTTTTCCTGCGAGAGACGCAGGTAATGCTTGAGCACTCGCATCTGGGACATTTCGGGAAGCGCCGGGGGAGTAGTGCGATGCAGCTCCTTTGGAAGGTCTTCCCAGGGATTTCCCAGGGCGGCGATCTCGGGCTCCGTCCCGGGAAGCAGCACCCCTCTCTCGCCCGGAGTGGAAAGCTCGAAAATCACGGGCTCATCCCATTTGGCCTGATGAAAGTCTCTCGGTTCCGTCTTCGGATTGGTCTTCATGGTGTGCCCTCCTTCATCCCTTCAGGCAACTCGCCAGCTCCGACGCGAGCCGGTCGAGGTCCGCCTTCGAATGGACTTCCGTCGTGCAGTAAAGGGCAGACTGTCCCAACTCGGGGAAATCCGCCGACAGATCCTGCCCTCCGAAGATGTTCCTGTCCAGGAGACGCCGGTTGATTTCCTTCACGGAAAGCCCGGTGCCGTCGAAATTCACGACGAACTCCTTGAAGGGAACGGCGGACAGCCGAGGAGCGGCGACACCGGGAATCTTGTCCATGAGAGCGGCAAGATAGCGGGCCCGTTGCATGATTCCCTCTCCCAATTCGCGCATGCCTTTGGGACCCATGAGCGCCAGATAGACGCCGGCGGTGATGCCCCAGAGGGCTGCGGCGGTGCCCACGAATTCCTTTCCGTTCTCCCGCTTCGCAAAGGATGTGCGTTCCCAGGCGACATCACCGAACCCCCATTCGCCCTTCTCCGTGGGAGCGATGCCGAAAAGACGGGAAGGATATTCCTGAACGAGTCGCTCCTCGTCGGCGGAGGCGATGTACCCGCCTCGGCCCCCTCCGAAGGACATGTGAATTCCGAGAGGTTGGATATCGCCGCAGCTCAAGTCGGCGCCGTAGCGGCTCGGAGGGGTGAGGACTCCGAGGGAACTCGGGTCCGCGAAGACGACCAGCAGACCGCCCGCGGCGTGAATCGCCTCGGCGATCTCCCGTCCCTGCGTTTCCACGCATCCCAGAAAGGAAGGGTTTTCGAAGAAGACTGCCGCGACCTTGTCGGAGACCTTGGATTTCAAATCCCTCAGATCCAGAAGTCCCGTGGTGCGATCGAAACCGAAACGTGTCACTCGAATGTCGGGCCTGAGATAATTGCGAACGATTCGGAAACGATCCGGTTGGGTGGATCCGGCGACGAGTACCTCGTCCCGGCCCGTTGCCCGACAGGCCATCCTCAGGGCCGTTGCGGCCGCCTGCGATCCGTCGTTGGTGGGAACATTCACGACATCCGTCTCCAGCAGCTCAGCCATAAGACTTTCGTATTCGAAGAGTGCCTGGAATCTGCCGTGGTCCTCGTAGGGTTCTCCTGCGTAGGCTGTCAGAAACTCCGACCGCCGGTTCACCTCGTCGCACACCGCCGGTACTTGGTGCTGCCAGCAACCGCCGCCCAGAAAACTCAGTGCTTCTTCGCAGGTTCTGTTCTTGTTCAGGCGCCCCATCACGCGACGGCGCAGAGCCGCTTCGGAGAGAAGCGGTTCGGGAAGGTTCATCTTGCCCCGGAACCGGAGAGATTCGGGGATGCACGCAAACAGTTCCTCGATATCCTCGATTCCGATGGAATCCATCATCCATCTCTGAATCACCGGGTCCGAGTTCGGTATGTAGGGATGGGTAAACGTGTCACTCATGATTGTGATCCTCCTTCAGCACGACTGGACAGCAGGGTTCACTCTTTCGGAAACGCGGTGCCTACGCCGTTCCCCCTCCGTCGACCACAAGCACGGAACCACTGGCCCATGGGGAGAGATCGCTCAGGAAAAAATACACTGCCTTGGCGATGTCCAGTGGGGTCCCCAGGCGATGGAGGGGCCTTTCGGCGCTCTCCGCCAGCCAGCTGTCCAGGTTGTAGCCAAGCTGTCGGGCCTCGTCCCGGAGAAGCGGAGTATCGACGTCGCCGGGGCAGACACAGTTGACGCGGATGTTCTGAGGGCCGTGATCGATGGCCAGTGCCCGCGTGAGGTTCACCACACCTCCCTTGGCGGCGCAGTAGGACACGGCCTTGGGGCCGCCCTTGATGCCCCACCCGGAACCGATGAGAACCACGCTTCCGCCACCGTTCTCCGCAAGTGCGGGAATGACGTGCTTGGCCATCAGGTAGGCGCCCTTGAGGTTCACGTTCAGTACCGCGTTCCAGTCCGCTTCCTCCAAATCGGGGGCGCTTCTGCGGCGGATCACTCCGGCGCAGTGGACGAAACCGAAGAGGTTTCCGAGCTCCTTTTCAGCATGTTCCACACAGGAATGTACCGATGCCTCGTCGGTCACATCGCATCGAAAATGACGGACCGCCGCTGTTTCTCTTTTCCGCTTCTTCGCCTCGTTCAGGTCAAACACTGCCACCGAGGCGCCCACACTTGCCAAAAACTCCACACAGCCCTGCCCGATGCCCGAGGAACCCCCTGTGACGATCACCGTCTTTCCGGAAAGACCGAATTGTTTCTCCCACTCCATGTGCCTCACCTTCTTCGTGTGGTTTGAGTCGAAAGCACAGCCCAAAAGACAGCATCGATGCAAGGAAGAGAAGAATTTTTCTGTATCCATTGGATCCAATGGATACAGAAAAGGAAATACCACCGGAACCGGAATTTGTCAAGATGGGTGAAAATTCATACGAGAAGCTTTTATGCGCTAAATAGGCGTATATATTTCATTTAAAATTGGCTTTATAGAGAGTAAGTGTTGTTTTATTTTAAAAATATTTTCAAAGAAAAAGGCGTGTCGATGAGTTGACAAAAACGGGCATGTCATATGTATAATGTCTTACAAGGAGGGTGATGCGTTTTGTTTGACCGGATACAGCCATCAGAGAAGAAAACGTCCGTAGTTGTGAGGCAGATTCTTGCTTTGATCGAAAGTGGACAGCTGAGTGCCAACAAGAGATTGCCGAACGAGATCGAAATCGCTGCAGCCATAGGGGTCAGCAGGCCTGTGGTGAGAGAAGCTCTGTCCGCTCTTGAAATGATGGACGTTGTCGAACGAAGACCAGGAGATGGAACGTATTTGCGCAGTGAGGCAAATCCGATCATCAACCTGGAAATGCACAAGAAATTGATGGACTCCCTTGAGGAAATCGAGAAAGCGGATGGCTCTTTCGATGCGTTTGAAGCCAGGGTTATTGTGGAGCCGAGTATTGCCCAGATTGCAGCCAAACGCGCACTGCCGGAGGATATTGCCCGACTGGAGGCTCTTTACGAAAAACTTGAGGAGAGTCGAAAAAATCTCGACTTCGACACGTATCATTTGTACGATAATAAATTTCACATTCAGTTAGCTCAAACAACCCATAACAATGCTTTGGTAAAGATTCTTCAAAATCTTCTCGATGAAATTAAGATTGACTACTGGAACTCGGATCGAATTTGGCCGAAGGATGTCGAACTTGAAAAAAGCCTGGTTGAGCACAAACACATTCTCGAAGCGATTCGCAACGGTGATTCCATGGCGGTGAACTTGGAACTACAAAGACATTTCAATACCGCATTAAATAATATGAAATAATTTTAAAAAGGAGGTGGGGCCATGGCAGGTCCGAAAAAATTCTTGCTCACTGGTGGAAGAATCTGGACCGGGATTCCCGCTGAGCCGTTTGCAGAGGCTCTGTTGGTTCAAGGTTCTAGGATTGTCGCCGTCGGGCGAAAGAAGGACGTGCTGGAAAGGGTGGGTAGTGACGGCGCGGAACGGCTTGAACTGGAAGGAAATCTCGTGATTCCGGGAATCACCGATGCCCACATTCATTTGGAGGCTTTTGCCAAGCAGAAGAATGCCCTTGATCTGCTCGACATAGGATCGAAGCCGGCGTTGCTGGAGGCGATCCGCGAGAAGGCCGAGCATGTCGGAAAAGACGAGTGGATCTACGGGTGTCGGCTCAACGAAACGATGTGGCCTGTCCCGGTTGTACCGACTCGTGATGATCTCGATTCCCTCGGCATACAGAATCCGGTCTTGTTGATGAGAGTCTGCGCTCATGTTCATGTCGCGAATTCCAGAGCGATGCGCTTGGGAGGGCTGCGTACCGATGGAATGCTCTCGTCGGGAATCCTGAATGAAGAAACGGCTTTTCCCATTGTTACGGCGATGGAAAAGACAGGTAAGGATCCGGCTCTGCAGGAGGCTCTTCTCCACCGAGCGTGTCTTGACTTGGCGGAAGTGGGTATTACCAGTGCTCATATTTGTGGGGCGGCCTCCTACGGAATGGAGGAGGACCTGGGGTTGTATCAGTCGCTCGCTGAAAAAAGACTTCTGCCCGTCCGCATTCTTTCCTACCACGACGTGTTGCCCAATCTGACAATTCGAAGTGGCTTCGGGGATGAATGGGTCTGTTACGGAGGATTCAAGATCTTTCTGGACGGCTCCCTTGGAGGTCGCACTGCCGCCTTGGTGCACCCCTACAGCGACGCTCCGAAAGAATCCGGCATGCTGAACCACTCCGACGAAGATCTTTTTGCCTGTTTGGAAGAAGCGGTTCGACGGGAAGTGCAGTGCCAGATCCATGCCATTGGAGACGCGGCACTGGATCAGGCGCTCCGGGTGATCGAAAAAATACAGGAGCGGCACGGTTGTCCCCGTCTTCCCTTCCGTATCAATCACGCCATCGTTTGTCCTCCAGAGCTGGTCGAAAAAATCAAGGAGCTGGGTGTGGCTGTCGACATTCAGGCATCCCAGGCTTTCAGCGACAGAAACATGGCACCGCTCCGCCTCGGCAGGGAAAGGCTTGCTCATTCGTATACCTATCGGCGTTTCTTCGATTCGGGAATTCCGGTGGCGTCCTCCAGCGACAGTCCCGTGGAAGACATCAACCCATGGCTCGGTATCTGGGCCGGCGTGACCCGACGGGATGGGGAAGACTACTTCTGCTGCCTTCCGGGCAGCGACGAAACACTAGATCTCGGCGAACTTCTCACGTCTTATGTGGTCACTCCTCAGGAAATCGTGGGGCGTGGAAACCGAGCAGGAAAGATCGCGGAAGGGTATCTCGCGGATTTCACCGTCCTGGATTGTGATCCGTTCTCCATTCCTCGGAGTGCTCTCAAAACCGTCAAGTCCAAATATACGGTCGTGAATGGTGCCCTTTCGTTCGGGGTTGTAAAGGGGTGGCCATCGATCGGGGAATGAAGGTGGTGTTATGAGGTTTCTCCGTCTGCTCGACGAAAAACTCGAGGAATATTTCCTCGTCGCCAGTCTTGTGGTAACGGTATCGTTGATCTTCGCACAGATTGTCATGCGGTATCTTGTCGGCCAGTCGCTCTATTGGAGCGAGGAATTGGCGAGGTATATTTTTCTTTGGCAGATATGGATCGGAACGAGTTTCGCGGTGAAACATTGTGCCCACATTCGCGTGGATTTTTTCAGGAACCTTCTGCCGGACACATGGAAAAATCGGCTTGACTTTCTGGTACTGGCGATCTGGCTGGCCTTCGTGGTTTTTCTCGCGATCGAATCGTGGACTTTGATCTCTTTGCTGATCCAAAGGCATCAATTGACGCCAGCTTTGCGCATTCCCATTGCCTATGCCTATCTTTCCGTTCCGGTCGGGTGCAGTCTCATGATTCTGCGGCTCTGCCAGACCCTTTTCCTCAAAATCGGTGCATCGAGGAGGGGTGTCTGATGCTGCTTCTCCTTTTCGGTCTGCTTTTTCTGCTGCTCAGCCTGAGCGTTCCCATCGGTATCTCCCTGGGCGCGGCCACTGCCGTGACCATTGCGCTCTCCACCAATCTCAACCTTTTGCTTCTGGCGCAGAACGCCTTTGCCGCACTGGATTCCTTTCCGCTCATGGCCATCCCTTTTTTCATTCTCGCGGGCAATCTCATGATGTACGGGGGGATCTCGAAACGGTTGCTCGACTTTGCGGACACACTGGTAGGACATCTGACCGGCGGGCTCGGAGCGGTCACCACCTTGGCATGCATGTTTTTTGCGGCCATATCCGGATCGGGACCAGCCACCGTCTCCGCGATAGGGTCCTTCATGATTCCTTCCATGAAGGAGAAGAACTACGATCCCGGATATGCGGCCGCGATCACCGCGGCTGCGGGTTCTATCGGCGTGATTATTCCCCCCAGCATACCGTTCGTCATTTTCGGTGTCGTCACGGGGGTGTCTGTGGGTGCTCTCTTCCTGGCGGGCATTGTACCGGGGATCTTGATAGGTGTGTGTCTCATGGCCGCGAACTACTACATCGCCCGAAAACATGGTTTCAGGGGGCGCCTCGGGAAAACACCCCCCCGGGAGGTCTTTCACGCGTTTCGGGAAGCCTTTTGGGCGCTGATGGTTCCCGTGATCATCCTGGGTGGCATCTACGCCGGCATTTTCACGCCCACGGAGGCCGCTGTCGTCGGGGTGATCTATGCGCTTGTCGTCGGAGTTTTCATCTATCGCGAGCTGGGATTGAACGAAATCTATCAGGCATTGCGCGATACCATGCTTATTAACGGTGCAACCACGTTCATGCTTGGGTTGTCCATTTCGTTCGCCTTTCTGCTGACGATGAAACAGGTGCCGGTGTTCATGGCGACGCGCATTCTCTCCTTCTCCTCAAGTCCCCTCGTTGTTCTCATGTTGATCAACTGCATGCTTCTGGTCGTCGGGTGCTTCATCGACAATATTTCCTCCATGGTTATTCTTGCCCCGATACTTCTGCCCATCATGCTTCGGATCGGAGTCGATCCGGTTCAGTTCGGCGTGTTCATGACGGTCAATCTGGCGATAGGATTCGTTACGCCTCCCTACGGGGCAAATCTCTTTATCGCCTCGGCTGTGGCTCGAGAGTCCATGGACTCCATTATTCGCTACATCTGGCCGCTCATCTTCGCCATGATCTTTTCATTGATTCTCATCACCTATATTCCCTGGATAAGCTTGGCGGTGCCGAAAATTCTCAAGGTCATGTAGGAAGGAGAAAGGATCATGTCCGCGTTCAAGGTGGGGATATTCAGCTTGTTGAACGACAAGGAATGTACTGTCGAGGAAAAGGTTTTCGAAGGATGTGACGTGGAACTCCTCAATCGGTGTTACGGGCATGAGGAAGAACTCATGGAGATGGTTCCCTATGTGGATGGGCTGATCATCGCGAACACGGTAATCGATGCGCCGGTCATCGAACGGATGAAGAAGTGCAGGGTGATCAGCAGGCATGGTTCGGGCGTGGACAATTTCGACCTGAAAAAGGCCGCCGAGCACGGCATCGCGATATGTAACGTACCGAATTTTTGCGTGGACGAGGTCTCCGACCACGCGGTGGCGTTCGCACTTCTCCTCGCCAGGAACATGCACCGCTACGTATTCCACGTCAGAAGCGGAGAATGGAACATCGACAGGCTGCCCCCTCCCAAGAAAATCAACACAATGATTCTCGGGCTGGCCGGTTTTGGAACAATCGCCAGGCTCGTGGCAAAAAAAAGCAAAGCACTCTTCAAGGAGATCATCGCTTTCGATCCTTTTATGGATAAATCTACCGCATGGGAGCTTGGTGTGCGAGTCGTACCATCGCTGCTCGCTCTTGCCGAGCAGGCCGATGTTGTTTCCATTCACATCCCGCTTTCGGCGGACACGTTCCATCTGTTCAATGCGTCGTTTTTCCGAAGGATGGGAAAGAATGCCTTTCTCGTTAACACGTCCAGAGGTGGGCTCATCGACAGTAAGGATCTGTTCGAAGCATTGCGGAGCGAGGCGATAGCGGGGGCCGCCCTCGACGTGATGGAGCAGGAACCGCCGGACATGAACGATCCTCTGTTCACGCTGGAGAATGTGGTTTTTACACCGCATTCGGCGTGGTATTCCGATCAGGCGTTGTATCAGGACAGGTACATCGCTGCCGAGAATGTTCGCAGAGTTCTTTTCGGACTTGAGCCGCTGAGTCGTGTGAATTGAAACGTTTCGGAAAGGAGCGCCGAACATGTTTGCGATGACGAAGAAAATGAGCCGGATCCCTTTCGAGGGAGGTATACGGGAAGTGCTCGCAGCAGCGGAGAAGATGGAGCGGGAGGGGAGAAAGATCGTTCATTTCGAAATTGGACGTCCCGATTTCGATTCCCCCATGGAAGCGAAGAAAGCGGCGGCGGAAGCGGTCCTGGGGGAGTATGTTCATTATTCTCCCATTCCTGGTTTGATGGAGCTGCGCGAAGAGATCGCGTCATGGGAAAGTCACAGGCGGGGCATACGCTTCGATCCGGAAGAGCAGATCATCATCACCTGTGGCGCCGTCGAGGCCCTGATTATCTCTTTCGTTGCCCTGACGGATCCCGGAGATGAGATCTTGATCCTTACTCCTTGTTTTCCCGCCTATCGCGACCAAGCGGTTCTTGCCTGCGCCGTGCCGGTTCTCGTTCCTGTTCGTCTCGGTCAGCACTATGAAATAGACTTCGAAGCGCTGGAAAATGCCGTCACCCCACGGACGAAGATGCTCATTCTCAACTCTCCGAACAATCCAACGGGAGCCGCCGTGGAGGGAAAGGACCTGGATCGACTCTGTGATTTCATCGTTCGACACGATCTCATTGCGATTTCCGATGAATGTTACGGAGAATTTCTCTACGAGGGAGTTTCCGAAAGCATCCTGTCCCGTCCGGCGATGGCGGAACGAACCATACTGGTTAATGCGCTCTCAAAATCATTTTCCATGACTGGGTGGAGGATAGGTTACGCCATCGCCCCCAGACAGTATTACTCGTATTTGTGCAAGACACACCAGCTTTTTACGACGAGCACCTGTACCTTCTCGCAAAAGGGGGCGATAGAGGCACTGAAGAGCGGGGCAAGTTTGACGGAGAGAATGATTGCGGATTTCAGAAATCGGAGAAACAGTGTCATGAGGGCCTTGGATAGATGCAAGGGAATTACATACAATCGCCCGGTGGGTGCGTTCTATGTCTTCCCTTCCATCGAAAAAATGAACGTGAGTGCCTTCGAGTTTTGTCGTTTCATGCTCGAAGAAGAGGGCATTGCTCTTGTTCCGGGAGATGCATTCGGTCTTGAGCGGCACGTGAGGATCGCCTACACCTGTCCGGAAAAGGACGTGGTGGAGGGGATGGAGCGGTTCGTGCACGGCTGCCGGACATTGTCGATGCGCTGACTTCGGGTCTGAACAAGGGGGAAAAAGGAGGGAGTGTCGTGAAAAAGAGTTTTTTCATTGTGATGCTTTGCCTCATAGGAGTGCTTTCCACGGCCGCGTTTGGCGCTCAGCCTACGGTTATCCGGGTGGCCCATGTCCTTGCGGAAACGCATGCTTCCCATATCGCACTGCTCGAATTCAAGAAGTACTGCGAGGAGCAATCCGGAGGGAGGCTTTCGATCGAGCTTTATCCGAACGCGCAGCTGGGGAGCGACCGACAGTCCCTTGAGGGAGTCGGCTTGGGAACCATCGAGATGACCATGTGCACCGGCTCGCTTCTTTCGTCACTGGACGAACGATTTTCGATCCTTGATCTTCCCTTTCTGTTCAAGACACGCGAGGCTGCGCACCAAGCCCTGGACGGTGCGTTGGGGGATGAAGTCGCCGAGTGGCTGGAGCCTCACAATTTGGTTTGTCTTGGGATCGCCGAGGGTGGGTACCGGAACATTACCAACAACAAGCGCGCGATCCATGTTCCCGAGGATCTCAAGGGGCTGAAGATCCGCACAATGGAAAATCACATCCACATCGCGGCTTTCAGAGCATGGGGTGCCAATCCGACGCCCATGGCTTTCGGGGAACTCTATACTGCTCTTCAGCAGGGAATTGTGGATGCGGAGGAGAATCCGATCTCGATTATTTACACCTCCAAATTTTATGAGGTACAGAAATTCGCGTCTCTGACCGGACATGTATACGGAACTGTTCCTATTATCATCAACAGGACCTTTTTCGAGAGACTTCCTGAAGATCTGCAAAAAATCATCCGGGAGGCAGGCGCCGTTTGCCGGGATCTTCAAAGAACGCTTGCCTACCAGCAGGATACCCAATTTGTGAACGATTTGAAAGCGCAGGGCATGACAGTCAACGAACTTACATCTGATCAAAAACAATTGTTTATCGACATGGCCAAAGGTGTCTATGATGACTATCGAAAGAAGTTCGGGGAAGAGTCCCTAGAAAAAGCAATGAAATACAACTGAGTTATCGTTCCGTATCGACATCGCTTGTAGAGGTGGAACTCGGTAGTTTTACCGAAGTTCTGCCTCTTTTGTGTCCCCGGAATCAATGTCGGCTGCTGCGAAGTCCCCCTACGGCAGAAAGTATGCAGACGTCACTCCTGGTGCGGGAGAGAAGGGATGGCTTCTTCGACGGGTTTTCGCTCGATGCGGACCTTCAGGATGCGCTGCCCTCCCACCTTTGCGACGGAGAAGAGGAATCCGCCCCAGGCGACGGCGGCTCCCTGCTCGGGAAGCGTCTTGAACTGTTCGTAGAGCCAGCCGCTGAGGGTCGAGGCCTCGCTGTCCGGCATGGTGTCCAAATTGAGGTATTCGTAGAAGATGTCCTCCAGGTAGACATCGCCGCTCACGAGATAGACGTTCTCCTCGAGCTGCGTGAAAGACTCCTTGATGTCGTCGTGCTCGTCCCGGATTTCTCCCACCAGTTCCTCCAGAATGTCCTCCACGGTGAGAATTCCCGAGGTGCCGCCGTACTCGTCGAGGACGATGGCCATGTGCGTCCGGTTGGCTCGGAAGATGCGCAGCGCGTCCATGAGGCTCGCGCTTCCCGCGAGGAGGACCGGGCGCTTTATGACGGAGCGCAGGTTCGTCTCTTCCTGCTGAAAGACCCGGCGCATGTAGTCCTTCACGTGAAGCACGCCGATGATGTTGTCCAGCGTTCCTTCGTAGACGGGAACGCGGGAGTACTGGTTTTTCACCAAAAGCGCCCGCACCCTCTGGGATTCCTCGTCCACGTCGAGGGCGAACACGTCCACCCGGGGTGTCTGGATCTCCCAGACCTCCAGCTCGTTGAAGTTCACCGCGTTCTCGATGAGTTCCCGCTCCGCCTGGGGGAGCACCTGCTCCTCTCCCATGGTCTCCAGGATGTGGAGCAGTTCGTCGTGGGTGACGCTGGGCTGGGGGCGCTGCCCTGCGGAGCGCCATCGCCCGAGGAAGGCCGAGAAGGACATGATGCACCAGGTGAGGGGATGGAGGAGGCGCACGAAAAAGCGCACAAGCGGCGCGGCACCCAGGGCGAAGGACTCGGAACAGTCCTTCACGTAGGACTTGGGCAGCACCTCGCCGAAGAGGATGATGAGCACCGTCATGAGCACCGTCGCGTAGAGAGCGCCGATGGGGCCGAAGAGAAGGGCGAGCACGGTGGAGGCGATGGCGGTCATGATGATGTCCACGATGTTGCCCCCCACGAGGATAGTGGAGATGGTGCGGGAGAAGTCCTGCAGAAGGAGCATGGCCCGTCCGGCACCGGTGCGCTCCTCTTCGACGAAGCGTTTCATCCGGATTTTGTTGATGCTCGAATAGGCCATCTCCGCCGCAGCGAAGAACGCCGAAAGGAGAAAGAGGAAGAGAAAGAGAAGCAGAAGCGTGAAAATGCCGGAGCCTGCCATGACGGTCCTCCCGAGTCGAAGTGATGTTCCGTTTTCGTATCGCTCCATTATAGCCCAGAAAGAGAAGGATTTCGGCGGGTGTTACGGAATTGTGCGAAGAAAAGCGCCTCTCGACGTGCACGAAAAAGGCCCCCCGGAGGGGGCCGTCGGAGGCGCGTTCTTTCAGAGCAGGCGCTTTCGCCAGAGCCAGAGGGCGGACATGGCGGACACTCCAAGGGAGAGGAGGGTCACGACGGCGAAGCCGTTGGGCGATTCCTGAAAGGGAACGGGGACGTTCATGCCCCAGAAGCTCGCGATGGCCGTAGGCACCGCGAGAATGATGGTCACGGAGGTGAGGAACTTCATCACCATGTTCAGGTTGTTGGAGATGATGGAGGCGAAGGCGTCCATCATGCCCGCCAACACGTTGCCGTACATCTGCACCATCTCGAAGGCCTGGTTGTATTCGACCTGCACGTCCTGAAGCAGGTCCTCGTCCTCCTCGCGGATCTTCACCGTCTCCCGCATCTGGCCGTTCTGGAAGAGACGCAGCAGTTTGTCCACCACCATGCGGTTGGACCGAAGGGCGGCGGTGAAGTAGGTGAGCCCCTTTTCCAGGTCGAAGAGCTGGTAGAGTTCCTCGTTGCGCATGGACTTGCGCAGGTGTGCCTCGATCTCGTCGGAGCGGCGGTTGATCTGCCGCAGGTATTTCAGGAACTGGGTGGCCGTCTTGTAGAGGATCTGCAACAGAAAGCGGGTCCGCTTGTAGGTGCAGAAACCGTTCATGGAGACCACGCTTCTGGGCAGAATCTCTCCCTGTTCCAGACAGACCGTGACGATGAAGTCCGGCGTGAGGATCACCCCGAGGGGGACCGTGTCGAAGTCGTGGCTTCCCGCTGCCTTGGCGACGTTGATGATGACCAGGAGAATGTTCTCGTCGCATTCGATGTGGGATGTTTCCTCCGGGTCGAGCGCCGCGGAGAGAAAATCCACGGGAATTCCCGCCACGGCGGAAAGCGCGGCGAGTTCCTCCGCCGTGGGTGCGGCGGCGTTGATCCAGCAGCCGGGTTCCACGGCAGGAAAATCGAGCTGGCGGATACCCCGGTCTTCGGTCTTGAAAATGGTGATCATGACGGCTCCCCCCTTTTCCGCTCACCCTCCTGGAAACGCAGGCAAAATGCACCGCTGCGCAGGCGACGAACGGCTGTTTCGGTATGAGATTGATGGAGCTGTATCAGGGATCGGAGAAAGGGGGGTGCTGCAAAGAGCCCGCAGTGTACGGGCGGAGAAAGAATCCCTTTCCCGATCCGGCGCCGCCGGACCGGGAAAGGATGCGTCCGTGCGGCGTCAATGCGAGGTACGGTTCGTGAAACGGCAATGCAGAGGTTTACTCGAACTGTCGCCTTCCATAACGGGATGTCACTCCTTCTGGGCGTGTACGCCCCTGAAAGCACACAAAAAAGGCGAAGAACTTTTCGCCATGTCCATCATAGCTCTTCTCGGAAAAAGGGGCAAGGGTACGTCTAAAGATTCGCAACCTTTCCTCGAACTTTCGGGATGAATCGGTACAACGACGTTCCAGGTCGGAAAAAGAACGAGGCTATAATGGAAGGTACGCCGGAGACGGCGAAGCTGGAGCGGAGGTGTACCGCGTGAGACGAGTGTTTGTGGCGATGTTTTTGAGTCTGATGGTGCTTCTGGCCGGTGCCGGCGATGTGCCCGGGGCCGAGCTGAAGGCGGCCCTTGTCATTGCCGGGGCTCTCGGGGACCGGTCCTTCTACGACAGCGCCGGAGCGGGGCTCTCCAGGGCCGGTGCGGAGTTCGCCATTCCCGTGCAGATTTTCGAGTGCAACTACGATGCCGTTGCCTACGAAGCCTCCCTCGCGACTGCGGGAAAGGCCTATGATCTCGTTTTCGTCTGTGGCGTGGAGTTCACTCCCCTGCTGACCGATGCGGCCTCCCGGTATCCCCGGGCTTCCTTCGTGCACATGGACATGACCGGCAGTGCGCCGGGCGTGACCTACGTGGACTTCGCGGAGCACGAAGGAGCGTTTCTCGCGGGAGTTCTCGCCGCGTCGGTCTCGAAAAGCGGCCTCATCGGCGTTGTGGCTGGCGAGGATGTTCCGGTGATCCGGAACTTTCTCGTCGGGTATGAACAGGGAGCGGTCTTTGCCGGAAGGAACGTGCGGGTTCTCGTGGATTTCGTCGGGAGCTGGGACGACCCCGGAAAAGGAAAGGCACTCGCCCTGGCGCAGCACGCGGCGGGAGCGGACGTGATCTTTCAGGTGGCGGGAGGGACCGGGGCTGGAGTCATCGCCGCAGCAAGAGAGAAGGGTTTCTGGGCGATCGGCGTGGACTCCGCCCAGGAACTGGACGTGCCCGACGCGGTGCTCACCAGCATGCGCAAACGTCTGGACAACGCGGTGTACGACCTGGTCAAGGCGATGTCGGAAGGGCGGTTTCGAAGGGGTGCGGTCTACTCTTTCGGACTCCGGGAGGGCGGGGTAGGACTTTCCAGAAGCGACGTGGCCCGGAGAAACGTTCCCCCTGACGTCCAGGAACGGCTCGCCGCGCTGGAGAAGGAGATCGTGGAAGGACGCATTGTCGTGAATCCCTATCGGCCTTGATCCCCTCTCAATTTTCCGGGATCGGACGGACGAGGATCTTTTCCGCCAGAGTACGCCCGAGTCCGTAGCGGGCGTCGTCCACACGGATGTAGACGGGATCTCCGTCGTTGCGGACGATTTCGACCACGACGCCGGGATGGATGCCCATGCTCCAGAAACGTCCTTCCAGAGCGCCGTCCGTGACGCTGCAGACGGTGCAGCGACTGCCCACGGAGCGGCAGGATGCGAGTGAGATGTGCTGTCCCTTCACGAGGCGTGCTCCTTGTTCGTCGTCGAAAGCGGATTGCTCGAGAACGGCCGAAATGCGATGTCAGTTTCGTCCATCGGGACGTCCGGGGACCGGAACTCCCGATGGAGGCCCGGTCCCCGGACGGGGGAAGAGAAAGGATACAGCCGGAACATGTGTTTCGTGACTACATGTCCCTGGCTTGTACCCAGATGACTGCGTCCACGCCCAGTTCGGCGCCCCTGTATTCCCTGGTCTTCACGCCCAGCGCGGCAAAGCCCCACCAGCCGGCTCTGGGAATGGCGTAGGCGAAGGTGCCGTTCGCGTCCGCCTTGATGGTCTGGGTGATGAAACAGTCCTGAGGTGCCTCCACTTCCGCCTCGGGGGCGAAGCGGTTCTTCGCCATGTCCGGGCGGTGATTGAGGAATTCCACTTCCACTTCCGCGAAGGGAACGGGTTTGTCGTCCGCCATGACCACGCCCCGGAAGAGGTTGCCCGTCCAGAGACCGTAGGGTTTGTCCAGAGGAACGATCTCCACGGGGAGGCCGATGGGCTCGTCCCATCCCGTGGGCAGGCCCGCCACGTTTACCATCACTTTGGTGCACTGCTGCATCCATGCTCCCTCGGATTCCTCGAAGTAAGGGGCGGGAACCAGCCCGAAGATGAAGTCCCCCATGCCCCGGAGCATCACCTTCGCCTCGTATCCGGAGCCGGAGTTGGAGAGGCTGGACCAGATGAGAGGCTTGAGATCGTTCTTGAGATCCGTCTTTTTCCCCTTGTTCACCATGTAGAACTCTTCGACGCCCGCCATGTCCATGGTGTGTCCCGCTTCGAAGGGGTGGGTAAAGACGAGCTTCAGCGTCAGCTCCTCCCCCTTTTCGAGGGCGCTTTCTGGAGTGTAGATCAGCTGGAAGTGGGCGGAGGCCGGAAGTGCAAGGGCCAGTACCATCGCAAGAGTCAGAAGAAGTCGCCGTGTCCGCATGTGCCATCACGTCCTTTCTGTGTTCCTGTCCATGTGTCCATGTCCGTATGGTGGCCGCCACTCCGGAGGGACACGCCTTGTCATGGGGCGGTTCCAGCGCCTCTCCGGAGTTCGGCGCAGCGGAGTCTACTGAATGCTCTCTCCCTTGATGACCACCACGTGACCGGGTCCCGCGTTGAACTCCACTTGGTAGGAGCCGTCGGGCTTGGGGAAGGTGAACTCTCCCGCGTCGTCCATGGCACCCTCGGTAATGACTGTCCCGTCTGCTCCCTTGACGGTCATCTTCGTACCCGCCGCAGAGGAGCCGTCAGAGAAGCCCCCCTCGCAGGTGACGGTGCCGTCGCCGTTGAGGTAGCACGTGCAGATCGGCGTGTGGGCTGCGGCGATTCCCGCGAGGAAAAGGCACAGAAAAATCCCCGCAAAGGCTCGCATCAGGTTTTTGCGCATCTGTCTCACCTCCTTTCGCACGTTTTTCACGGTTTGATTCCGTGGTCGAACGCTTTCCGGATTCCTCGCGCGTGCTCGAAGAAGGCCTGTTCGGAAATCCTTCCGCGGATTCTCCGGCCTGTTTGTTCTGGCTGTGGAAAACGCCCCGGTGGGGGATTTCTTCAGAGCGCCTCCGGAATGAAGGCGCACGCAGAATCTTTTCCAGAGGCACCGGGTTTTTCACGGTGCGCCGCACGTCTGTTTTTCGCCCGGACCCCATTCCCTCCGGATCAGCGGGGTGATGCCTCTTGTTCGGCGACGGAAGCGATACGCTTTGACGCTTTCTCCGTTTCCGGCGCTCTTCCGGGTATGAGCCCCAGGAGGAACGTGACGAAGAGAAGCACTCCGTAGAAGACAAGGGCCGCCCGTGTTCCCGACAGACCCAGTGCGGAGCCGCCGGTGAAAACGAGTGCCGCGCAGGCGAAGCCGAGCAGGATGGGGTATCCCAGAGCGAGGAGCGCCCATTTCCAGCGGCGGCTCTCCACCTTCACCATGAGGATGGTGGCGATGCAGGGCGGATAGAAAGCCATGAAAACCATGAGCGCCAGAGCGTGCAGAGGAGTGAAGCCCCGCTCCTGCTCCTGCATCCGTTCCCCGAGCGTCTTGTTCGCGTCGTCCCCCTGGGGTCGGTAGAGAACGCCAAGAGTGGCCACGCTGCTTTCCTTGGCCGCCAGGGAACTCAGAAGCGCCACGTTCACCTTCCATGTAAAACCCGCGGGGCGCGTCATCGGCTCCATAGCCTGCCCCATGCGGCCGAGTACGCTTGCGTTGAGCCGCTCCGAGGAAAGTTCGCGCTGCAGTTCCAGGCGCGTTCCCCGAAGCGTGCGGAAAGCCCGGTCCAGTGTTTTCACCGCAGGGTCGGAGCCGATCACGAGGGGAGCCACATCGGGCGCCTCGGCGGTGAGACGTTCGTCGATGGTCGCCTTGGCCGTGCCGAGCATGCGGAACTGGCGCAGCGACTCCTGCAGGTTCAGATAGCGGTCGAGGGTTCCGTCGTCGGCCAGGGATGCCGCGAAGGGCGTTTCCGCCACGGCAGCCCGGAATGTCACCTTCGCCTCGTCGGCCCGGATGGCAAGTCTCTGGAGCACCTCCGGAGAAGGGGACGGATAGTGGGTGAGCACGAAAACCCCCGCCGCCACCACCACGATCACCGTGGCGATCTTGCGGAGAAAGAGCCACGTCCGCTCCAGAGAGCGGATGACGATGCCCCGGAGTGTCGGCAGGTGGTAGGGGGGCATCTCCATGACGAAGGGGGAGCTGGGGCGGTTGCGCAGCACCGTGAGCGTGAGCACCTTGGCCACACCCAGGGCGGCGATGATGGTGATGGTGGAGATGAAGACCATCATCGCTCCCGCGGTGTCCGCGAAGTAGATGCCCAGAAGCAGCGTGTAGAGAGGAACCTTGGCGAGGCAGTTCATGAGGGGGACCACAAGAATGGTGGCGAGGCGGGCCCGCTCGTCCGCGATGACCCGGGTGGCCATGACTCCCGGCACGGCACAGCCCCCCACGAAGACACCCCCGAGGATGAGGGGAAGCGTGGACTGGCCGTGAAGGCCGAAACGCCGGAACAGGCGATCCAGAATGAAGGCCATGCGGGGCATGTAGCCCACGTCCTCGAGAACGGCGATGGCTGCGAAGAGCACGAGAAAGATGGGGACGTAGATCAGCATGGAATTCACCGCCGTCACGAGATCCAGAGTGAACTCCCGAAGGAGGGGTTCCTCCAGAAAGCCCGAGGGGGGCAGTGTTCCCTCGATGGCGATGCGCAGACGGTTGAGCCAGGGGACCAGGTATTCCGTGAGCTTGTACCCCTGGACGATGGAAAGCTCGTAGAGCGCGTAGATGATGCCGAGCAGGAGGAGCGGACCGAGGAAACGATTCACCGCCACGGCGTCGATCCGATCCGTCCAGGTTTTTCCGGAGGGACGGGTACGCCGGGAGACGCGCTGTTCCAACGCGGTGGCACAGGTATGACGGGCCAGGCCGATATGGCTCCGGGAATCCGCGCCCTCCGCCATTTCGAAGTATGTCGCCAGGGTATCCACCTCTTCGAGGAGGGCGAACCCCGGTTCTCCCGCATCGACGATGGTGCGTCGCACTGCCTCGTCTTCCTCGAAGAGCTTCACGGCGATCCAGCGCCAGGGATAGCTCTTCCCCGGAAAGAGTGCGCGCAGGCTTTTTTCGGCTTTTTCGAGGAATGGCTCAAGGGAACCGTAGTCTACCCGGAACGAGGAGGATCTTCTCTCCCCCTCGGAAATCGCCTTCCGTACGGCCTCGTCGCCCCGGTTCCGGTTCGCCACGGTCTCCACCACGGGCACGCCCAATTCCGCCGCGAGCGCACGCCCGTCCACGAGAAGCCCGTGTCCCTCCGCCACGTCCGTCATGTTCAGATTCACGATGAGCGGCGCCCCCATCTCCAGAAGCTGGAACGTGAGATAGAGACTCCGCTTCAGGTTCGACGTGTCCGCGACGTTCAGCACAAGGTCCGGTGCCTCGTTGAGGACGTAGTCCCGGGTGACCATCTCCTCCGCGGAGTAGGAGGTAAGGCTGTAGGTGCCGGGAAGATCCACCACCTCGACGGTTTTCTCCCCGACACGAAACTTCCCCTTCTTCACGTCCACCGTTACGCCGGGATAGTTCGCCACGTACTGCCTGGCACCGGTGAGCATGTTGAACACCGTCGATTTGCCGCAGTTCGGCTGGCCCACAAGGGCCATGCGAAGATCGCCGCTCACAGTGCTTCCACCTCGACGAAACGCGCCTCCTCGTGCCGAAGGCTCACGTGCTGTCCGTCCATGAGAAATTCCACGGGATCCACCAGGGGCGCGTTCCGCACGACCTGAAGCTCCACGCCGCGATGAAATCCCATGTCCATGAGACGCTGTCCCACGGAACCGGGGGCACCGTTCCTCCGGATCCTGACCCGGCCGCCCGGCCGCACTTCGTCAAGCGTCATGATCGGCGCCCCCCGCCCGGGTCTTCGAGGAAAGAACGGTGGATTCCGGTGACGACTTCGCTGCGGACGGACAACAGGAACAGGCACCGCATCCGCCGCACCCGCATCCTTCGCCCTTTGCAGCCGACCTTACCTGGCGAAAAACACCCCAGACGGCGATTCCGAGAATCGCAAGAACAATAATCCATTGCACGGAAATCCCTCCTCAGAAGGCGCATGATGTGCGCCGACTCGTCTGCCAAGGCCCTCCGAAGCGGCCTTCCGGAACAAGGGGGAAGGAAAGGGGGTTCGGAGAGAAGAGCTGAAGTTAGATCGATCAAACCCAAAAGGCGCCGCAAAAATCCCTGGAACCCTTCTCTTTTCCGTCGACCATCCGGGCAGGGGGCGGGATGGCGTAAGACCGACATGGAAAAGAACGTTGCTTGACCGTATCCGCACGAACGACGGAGTGAGCATGTGGGGGATTGCGGAGCGTGCGAGGGCTCCGACGGCTCGTTCGCTGGATCGATCCAGAAGGATTCCCGAATCTGCGGCTTGGAGCACCGCGAAGAGGCCGAGTCAGGTCGCAGAGGGACATCCATGAGTTTGATCGATCTAACTTCCATGAGCACTATAACACACCTTCTTCCCTTGTCAAGGGGGATGTGCGATTTCGTGACGAGACAGGGAAAATGTCATCGGTCATTCTTTGCGGATGACGAGGAGCGAGCGTTTCTTGAGCCTGAAGAAAGCAAGGAAGCGAAAAAAACGGTGGTTCTGGACAGGGTTGTGAAAGAGGAAAGAACGGTGGCGGAAGAGTCGGCCCGTCTCGGGATGAAAACGAGAGGCAGCCCTTGCAGGGCTGCCTCTCCGGCGATTTTCTCCCTTCGCGTAGAATCGGATTGTCTTACATGAACATTCCCGCACCTGGTCCCAGGGGAAGATTCAACACGTACCAGAGGATGATCTGAAGAGAGAAACAGACCAGGAACGCCAGAGAATAGGGGAGTTCCAGAGAGAGGATGGTCCCTATTCCGACCGGGGCGTCTCCTTCCCGCCGGTACTGCTCCAGAAGGCCGATGACGACCGGAATGTAATAGGAAAGGGGGGAGATGATGTTGGTGCTCGAGTCCCCTATCCGATAGGCGACCTGGGTGAGGGCAGGGGAAAAGCCCACCATGGAAAACATGGGGACGAAGATGGGAGCGAGTATCAACCACTTGGCGGAACCGCTGATCATGAAAAGGTTCAGCGTGCCGCAGAGGAGGATGAAGAGGAGCAGCAGAGGAATTCCACCCAGATTGAGGGCTTCGAGAGCCTCCGCTCCCTTGACGGCCAGGATGGTGGTGAGGTTGCTGGCATTGAAGAGCTGGATGAACATGGACGCGGGGAGGGCGATGACCAGAAAGCTGAGACTTCCCTGGAGTCCGTTCTGCATCAGCTTGGGAACGTCCGAGGCGGTCTTGAGCGTTCCGGATCCGAAGCCGTAGGCGATGCCGACGAAGAAGAAGAGGAAGAAAAGGATGGGCACCACGCTGGAAAGGAGCGGTGATCTGGGCAAAAGACTTCCATTGTCGGCGCGGAAAAAGGCTCCTTGAGGGACGGTCAGAACGAGAAGGAGAATGATCGCTCCCAGTCCTGCCCAGAGGGACCAGCGGAGTCCTCTTTTCTCTTCATTGGTGACGACATGCTTTGCGAGCGCGGAAGAATCTCGGGATGCGCCTTCGTCTCCCAACATGGGAACGATGAATTTTTCCGTCACGACGGTCGTGACCAGGGTGACTGTTATGGTGGAAGCGATGAGGAAGAACCAGTTGATGAGGGGATGGGTAGGGGCCGCAATGTTCATTCCCTTGGCGGCCGATTCTGTGATTCCCGCCAAAAGGGCGTCCGTTCCCGCAACGAAGAAGTTGGCCGTGAACCCTCCGCAGGCCGCGGCGAATCCCGCGATGATCCCCACGGCAGGATTGCGCCCCAGGGCTTTGAAGACCGCTCCGCCGATGGCGGGGGTGAAGATGATGCCCGCGTCGGAGGCGAGATTGGCGTTGATGCCCACCATGGCGAGAACGGCGGTCACCATGTACGGAGGGGCTCCCAGGATGGTCTTCCGCATCAGGGCGGAGATGAAACCCGTCTGCTCCACCAGGCCGATGCCGAGCATCATGACCATGATCAGTCCGAGGGGTGCGAAGGAAATGTAGGTCTTGACGAAGTCGGAGAAAAAGGGCCTCAGGGCCTCGTAGCTCAGGAGGTTTTTGACGGGGACCGTCACTTCCTTGGGAAGTTCCCCCGCTTTTTGCGAAGCAGCCATGTACGTGACGGACGTGCCTGACGTGGCGAGAAAGGCCGAAAGGACGACCACCGCCAGAGCGAGAAGGACGAAGAGCCAGAAGGGATGGGGCAGCTTGTTGCCCACCACTTCGATGCCGCGGATGAAACGCCCGAAGGCCCCGCCTTGCGGTGTCTTGTTCGAACCCGTGTTCTTGGACATGCTGATCCTCCTTGCTGGAATAATGAGAGATAGAGAGTAAAAAAGACAGTGTGCGAAACTTCAGAAAACTTCCCTGATCTCGCAGGCGCATTGCGTGTCGGAAACCACCTCCTTGCAGGAAAAACAACGTTCAGCGCCCTGCTATGGCGAGGGTCAACTCCTTCAAAAGAGCCACGCCGGGACCGAGGACCTCCTCGTCGAAGTCGAATCGCTCGTTGTGGTGGCCCGCCGTTGTGTCGGCGCCGAGAATGAAATAGCAGGAACGCCCTCCTCTCTCGTGCACCCTTTGCATCATCCAGGAGATGTCCTCACTCCCCGAAATGTGGCCCTCCCGCTCGATCCGGCGGATGCCCTCGATGCCAAGGGCTTTTGCCGCAACGAGATCGACGAGCTCCGAATCGCTTGCGGCGCTCACCGCTCCTCCCGCCAGACGGGTTTCCAGCGCCACCCCCTGGCTGATGGCTGCGCCTCTCAGAATGTCCATAGCCCGGGTCCGAACGTAGCCGTCGATCTCCGCAGTCGCGCCGCGGGTCTCCAGTTTCAGCTCCGCCCTGGGGGGGATCACATTGCGTCCTGTCCCTCCCTGAAGCACGCCGACATTGATTCTGCTGGCGCCGTCGCGGTGCGGAGAAATGGCGTGAAGCCCGAGGACCGCCGACGCTGCGGCGAGCAGTGCGTTTCGCCCCTCGTTGGGAGCGCCTCCCGCGTGCGCGGCGACTCCCGTGAAGACGGCGTCGATCTTGGTGGTGCAGAGAAAATCGCCGCATCCGGCTCCGACCGTCCCCGAGGGCATTCCCACTCCGAGATGAAGGCCCAGAAGAACATCCACGTCATCGAGAAGTCCCTTTTCGGTCATGGATTTTCCGCCGCGAACTCCCTCTTCGGCGGGTTGAAAAAGGAATTTGAAGGTCCCCCGGAGGAGGTGGCGGTTTTCGCTGATCCATCGGGCCAGGACGAGCCCGATGGCGGTATGGCCGTCGTGACCGCAGGCGTGGGCAACGCCTTCATCGAGAGCCGAAAAACCCTCCCGAAATGGGCGATGCTCCGAGTCTCTGCTCTCGCCCACTTCGACGGCGTCCATATCGAACCGGAAAGCCGTCACGGGGCCGGGGCAGTCCGCCTTCAGAATCCCCACAACGCCGGTACAAAGTCCGATTTTTTCCAGAATGGAGGGAGAAGCCCCCCATCCCAGAGCCCGTGCCCGGGCCTTCTCGAGTTCTTCCAGAGAGGGGCGCCCCATGGCGGCCTCGGGGGCGATCACGTCCTCGCCCAGAAGAACCGTGAACCCCAGTGCGTCGAGCTTCGAGGCGACAAAGGCGCTGGTCCAGAATTCCTCCCACCCTTTTTCGGCGTGGCGGTGCAGTTCGCGCCGGAGGGAGATGAGTTCTTCGTGAAGATCCCTCGGAAGTGTCTTCATGCAAATCTCCCTCCCTCGAGCTTTTGCAGAAGATCCCATGCCGCCTGGGCAAGAACGGCAGCCCCGATGGAAAAACAGTTTTCGTCGGGGACGAAACGAGGATTATGTAAAGGTGGAAAATCCTCCGGCGCGATTTCCTTGGGGCGGCATCCCAACCAGAGAAAGGCGGAGGGAACTTTGGAGGCGAAGAAGGAAAAGTCCTCGCCGCCAAGAGTGGGTTTTTCGATCTCCCAAAGGCCCTTCTCGCCGAGAACGTTCGCGATACTTCCCCGGACGACGGAGACTGTTTCGGGATGATTGATCGTGGGGGCGTACCCTCTTTCGTAATGCATTTCGCAGTCACCTCCCATTCCCCGGCAGACTCCTCGTGCGAGAGTGTCTATTTTTCCCGGAAGAACATCCCGGACGTCAGGGCTCAGCGTGCGGAGGGTTCCTTCGAGTCGAACCTCGTCGGCCAGAACGTTGTACCGGTATCCTCCGTGGACGGTCCCGAAGGTCAAAACGACCGCCTCCGTGGCGTTCACGGAGCGGGAGACCACGGTCTGCAGCGCCGAGATCACCTGGGAGGCAACGACGACGGCGTCCACCCCCTGCTCAGGGGTGGAGCCGTGGGCACTGCGGCCACGGACGGTCAGGTCGAGGCGGTCCGAGGCGCCCATGATGGGGCCGGTCTTGATACCCACTTTTCCTGTAGGAAGATCGGGCCAGACGTGAAGGGCGACCATGGCGTCCACCTTGGGATTTTCCAGAACGCCGTCGGCGATCATTGCCGGAGCCCCTCCAGTGGGCGCGCACTCTTCGGCGGGTTGGAAGACGAATTTGACCGCGCCGCGGATCGTTTCCTTCAGCTCCAAAAGGATTCGGGCCACTCCGAGAAGCATCGCCGTGTGCGCATCGTGCCCGCAGGCATGCATGAGCCCAGGGATTTCGGAGGCGAAGGGAAGTCCCGTCTGTTCCTGGATCTGCAGGGCGTCCATGTCGGCTCTGAGGCCGACGACGGGACCTGCCTCACGTCCTTTGAGAAGGGCGACGACGCCGGTCCCTCCGACGCCCCTGCACACGTCGAAACCCATCTCCTCCAGTGTTTTCGCGACGAAGGAGGCGGTTTCCTCCACTTCCATGCCGACACCGGGACGGCGGTGGATGACTCTTCGGTCTTCGCGGATGCGGGAATCATGTTTTCGGGACATGCGCACAATGTTTTCACTGACGGACATACCTGCACTCTCTCCTTCGGGGTGGTTTTTTCGAGCCGAACGATGGAACGAAAGGGTCTCCGAGGGCAAAAAGGAAGCACTCAACCCAGGCGGGCCGAGATGTCCTCCGCGCCGCTCCGGAGAACCGGCAGGAGATCCAGTGCTCTTTCCACGGGGAGTCGCTCCAGAGGGCCGGCGATGCAGAGACAGGCCCAGATTCTTCCCATGCGGTCCGGAACGGGAACGGAGAGCCCCAGGAAATCGGGAACGCTTTCGTTGGCGCTGAGGGCGTACCCCTGACGACGGATCCGGTCGTATTCCTCAAGAAGTGCGTCGAGATCAAGGAAAGGATTCGGGCAACCCGATGCCTCGGACGCGAGATCCAGGGAGCGGAGAACGGCGGATCTCCGGACCGGGTCCGGATGATAGGCCCACAAAAGCTTGCCGATGGCTCCGGC
>Ga0228536_1000380_pt1 | contig 90929 bp, 88 predicted proteins | sample SJ1Smetagenome_FD_168611 | JGI IMG/M metagenome (GOLD analysis project Ga0228536, IMG submission 168611) | Enriched culture of PCE-dechlorinating microbial communities from Ithaca, New York, USA - SJ1.S | ecosystem: Engineered > Modeled > Simulated communities (microbial... > Unclassified...
TCTTTCATTTTGTTTATAATTCATAGTGAATCCTCCTTTAAATTAAGAATTGTTTTTTCTCAATTACAATTATACCTTAATTTATTTGTGAGGATTTTCTATTTTTACAGTATCACAGGAAGCTCGTTTAATTTTATAGGCATGGAGATTTCAAATTTTTCTTGGCAGAATTCTTTTTCTTTGCAGTTTATACATCTTTCATCTTTACCTGGTTCATAGACAATTTGCCTCTCTCCAGTGAGAATTGCATTTTTATATATATGCGAATTCTCTGAAACATCTTCATTCAACAATTCGTTAAATATTCCTGTACCAGCAACTCTTATGAGTTTATAATTCACAACCTCGACATCAACTCCTGCAATAGACGCAGTGATCTGAGCATACTTTTGAACAATTTGAGAGATATTTGAAATATCGTACATAAAACCACCTACAAGTTCTAATAATTAAAATAATTATATCATAATATGGGTAATAATAAAATTAAGTAGATGAGAGGGGTGAAAAAATTGGAAAAACTAATCATAGTTTCTCAAAATTTCTAAAATTATACCCCATTCTTTTTTCTTAACTTCATATCTCATTACATTTGCAGGACTAGTTGAAGGAAGTGAATTATATAATAAGTCTTTCGGTAATTCAGAAGTTTTTTTAACTTTATGCTCAAATACTTCTTGAGCTTTTTTGCCATTAAAAAAGACTGCTTTTATTTTTGTGTGTTCTTTGAAAAATGTTTCGAAATCATTTATTTCTTCTTTCCTTATTTTTGAATCACTGCTTCCATCTCTTTCACACGATTTTATGACATCCCAAAGTGCTATGTTGTTCTCAATGAGTAAGTTTCTCTTTATTTCATAGTCATCTGCTAATTCTTCTTCAAATAAATCAAATACTATCTTCCAAAATTGATTTTGTGGATTGCCATAGTATTGATATTTGCTAAGTGACATTACGCTTGGCATGCTTCCTAATATCAGTATTTTGCTGTTTCTTGATGCTATTGGTTCAAATGATTCTATCATATTATCTCCTTATACTTTAAATAAAAAATGCTTTAAATAAAAACATGGTTAAAATGCGTAACCATGTTTTTATTTACATCTCTGTCCTATTATACATTGCTTTTGCTAACGTAACTTCGTCAAAGTATTCTAAATCCCCACCTACTGGTATTCCGTGAGCTATTCTAGTGACTTTAACTCCCAATGGTTTGATGAGTTTTGAAATATAAAGAGCAGTGGCTTCTCCTTCTACAGTAGGATTTGTCGCAAGTATTACCTCTTTTATTTCATCTTCTTTAAAACGTTCCAACAACCTCTTTATATTTAAATCTGAAGGACCTATATTGTCCATTGGAGATATTGTCCCATGAAGCACATGATAAAGTCCCTTGTACTCTTTAGTCCTTTCCATAGCTACTACATCTCTTGGGCCTTCCACTACACATATGGTTTTTTTATCCCTCGTGTTATCTTTACAAATAGTACATTTATCTGTATCAGTGAAATTACCACATTCACTGCAAAATCTAATTTTATCTTTAGCTTCAATAATCGCCTGAGATAATCTTATAGCTTCTTCTCTATCCATTTCTAAAACAAAAAAAGCTAACCTTTGAGCAGATTTTCTACCTATGCCAGGAAGTTTTGAAAACTGCTCAATTAAGTTTGCTATCGGTAATGCATAATAATCCATCTAAATCTCTCCTTTAGAATAGCCCCGGTATATTCATGCCCCCTGTTACACTTTGCATCTCTTTTGCTGCAAACTCTTCTGCTTTCCTTAAAGCTTCATTTACTGCAGCAACAATTAAGTCTTGTAACATTTCTACATCTTCAGGGTCTACTACGTCTTTATCAATATCTATACTTAAAACTTCCTTTTTCCCATTTACAACTACTTTTATAGCTCCACCACCTGCTGTAGCCTCTATCTCTTCTGCATCGATTTTAGCTTGTACTTCTTCCATCTTTTTTTGCATTTTTTGCATTTGTTTCATCATATTGTTCATATTTCCACCCATTCCTGGATATCCGCCTTTTGCCATTTTTATTCCTCCTCAATAATTTCTACTAAATCTTCACCAAAGAAATCAATAACTTCTTGTATTTTCTCTTCTTCGGTTTTTTCTTTTGATTTTTCATTAATTTCTTGTGTCATTTCATCTATCTGATTTGACATTAAAAACACTAATTCTATAGGTGTGCTGAAGTAGTCTGATAAGACTTGTTCTAAAAATTCTTTGTTTTGTTGTGAATTTACTGCATTTTTATGAAACTCAAACCCTTCTTTATATGTTATGACAATCCTATTGTCATCTACTCTTTGTACTTCTCCCTCCATAATTAAAGCGTATATGCTGATTTTTTTGGACTTGATAATCTGCATTATTTTAGGCCATTGAGCCTTTACATATTTTAAGGAAAATTTCTCTTCTTCTTTGTCTGGTGTTGTATTGGGTTCTTTTTTTGGTACTTCAGCTTTTTTTGTAATTTTTTCCTTTACTTCTTCTTTAATGCTCTCTTTCTCATTTTTCTCTTGTTGAATAGTGTTTTTATCTTCTTTCACAACATTTTTTTCTATCATTTTTATTATTGCAAGTTCTAATAAGATACGGGGTTGAAGTGCCCATTTGACATTTGAATCCGTATCTCTAAGTATCTCTAAGCACCTTAATATATCGTCTAAATCAAATTTTTTACTCTGTATGACATATCTATCTACATCTTCTGTAAAAATGAGTTCTTCAGGATTTTTAGACACTTTTGAAATCATCAAATTTCTAAAGTGATATGTCAAATCCTTTACAAACTGTTCAATGTCTTTGCCTTCTAAAATCGCTCTCTCTAAAATCTCAAGAGATTTCCCTATATCCTTTTCATTTATAGCATCAACTAATTCAAAAATCAAGTCGCTGCTTGTTATCCCTAAAATATTAATGCAATCTTCATAAGTTATGTTGTTATTGTCATATGCAATCAATTGGTCTAATAAGCTGAGTGCATCTCTCATAGCTCCATCTGAATTTCTTGCAACTAATTCTAACGCTCTTTTTTCTACGGTTATATGCATACTATCGAGTATAGTTTGCATGTTGTAGATTATATCATTGTTTGTTATTCTCTTAAAATCAAATCTTTGGCACCTCGATAATATCGTTTGAGGCAATTTCTCTGGCTCAGTTGTCGCAAGTATAAATATTAAATGCTTTGGTGGTTCTTCCAAAGTCTTTAAAAGAGCATTGAAAGCTTCATTTGTGAGCATATGAACTTCATCAATTATATACACTTTATACCTTGCAACTGAAGGAGGGTAGATTATCTTCTCTTTTAATTCCCTAATATCTTCTATCTTTCTGTTGCTTGCAGCATCCATCTCTATGACATCCATTAGGCTCTCATCTAATATGCCTTTACAAACGCTGCATTCATTACATGGGTTTCCATCTATTGGATTTAGACAATTCACAGCTCTTGAAAGCACTTTCGCAGCTGAAGTCTTCCCCGTTCCTCTTGTTCCCGAAAAAAGGTATGCATGCCCAATGTTTCCACTTTTTACTTGGTTTTTTAATATCTTTGTCACATGATCTTGACCTAAGATATCGTCGAAAGTCTTAGGTCTATATTTCCTATATAGGGCTTGATACATAGCTATCATCCTTACTGTTTAATATTTATAATTATATCAAATTTATCAATGTTTAACAAACTGTGATTTAAAATCATTGTTCTTGACATTAGTTAAATTTTAGCCTATAATATTCTTTGTATCGTCCATGGAGAGATGGCTGAGCTGGTCGAAGGCGCACGACTGGAAATCGTGTAGGCGCTATAAACGTCTCGAGGGTTCGAATCCCTCTCTCTCCGCCATCATAAATTTTGCCGTGCTAGACGGGGAGGTAGCGGTGCCCTATAACCTGCAATCCGCTATAGCAGGGTTGAAGTCCTACTCTAGGCTTTTCTGCTGTGAGGTCTGCCCTAGATAAGTGGTGTTGACAGTCAGGTCCTGCGCAACGGAAACTCATGAACCTCGTCAGGTCCGGAAGGAAGCAGCGATAAGTGAGAATTTCCGTGTGCCGCAGGGAAACCTTACTCGAGCTAACTGTCTAGGTACCGCTCGGAGTGGAATAGTCGAAGGTAGGTGCACGGCTACATAGAAAAGACGCTAATTACAATATTGTAATTAGCGTCTTTTCATTTTTTATTCTATTATCAAATCTATTTCATCATTTTTAACTGTCACAGTAATCTTGCTGCCATCTTTTACTTTTCCTTCTATAATCAATCTACTTAGCCTTGTTTCTATTTCTTTTTGTAAAAATCTCTTAACTGGTCTTGCACCATATTGGATTGAGTATGATCTATTCAGTATCAATTGTTTTGTTTCATCGGTTAATTTTATTGATATATTCCTATCTTCAAGAAGTTTTTCTATTTGTTTCATTTGCAAATCAATAATCTTAAATAATTCGTCTCTTTGTAATGGTTTAAACATTACAATTTCATCAACTCTGTTTAAAAATTCAGGCCTAAATGTCCTTCTTAGCTCAGCGTTGATCTTTTCTTTAGTTTGTTCTGATATATGTCCTTCCTCAAGTAGTCCTTCTAATAGATAGTTCGAACCTATATTTGAAGTCATGATTATTACAGTATTTTTAAAGTCTACTGTTCTACCTTGGTTGTCTGTTAACCTACCGTCATCCAATACTTGCAGTAATATGTTAAATACATCTGGATGAGCTTTTTCTATTTCATCGAATAGCACAACTGAATATGGTTTTCTTCTAACTGCTTCTGTAAGTTGTCCGCCTTCTTCATATCCTACATAGCCTGGTGGAGAACCAATTAGTCTAGATACTGAGAATTTTTCCATGTATTCACTCATATCTATACGAATCATATTTTTTTCATCATCAAATAATGCTTCTGTTAATGCCTTTGATAACTCAGTTTTACCTACTCCAGTTGGTCCTATGAATATAAAGCTGCCTATTGGTCTGTTTGGATCTTTTAATCCTGCTCTAGCTCTCAAAACAGCATCAACCACAGCATCTACTGCTTCATCTTGTCCTATTACTCTTTGATGCAAAATATTTCCAAGATTTAATAGTTTTTCTCTCTCAGTTTCAAGTAATTTATTTACTGGTATGCCAGTCCATTTTGCAACTACTTCGGCAATTTCTTCTTCGGTTACTTCTTCTTTGAGCATTCTTTCTCTAGTGTTGTCTTTTTGTTGAGCTTCTGCCAATTGCTTTTCTAGTTCAACTAATCTTCCGTATTTTAATTGTGATAGTCTTTCAAGATCATAATTTCTTTCAGCTTCTTCTATTTCTCGTTTTACTTTATCTATTTCTTCTTTGATTTTCTTAACTTTTTCAATTTCTTTCTTTTCTTCTTCCCATTGTGCTTTCAGCAAATTGAATTTATCTTTTAACTCCGATAGTTCTAATTCAAGCTTTTGTAGTCTTTGCTTCGATGCTTCATCAGTTTCTTTTTTTAGTGCCTCTCTTTCTATTTCAAGTTGAAGTATTCTTCTTCGCACTTCATCTATTTCTTGAGGCATGCTGTCAATTTCTGTTCTTAGCATAGCACAAGCTTCATCCATTAAATCGATCGCTTTGTCTGGCAAAAATCTATCTGTAATATATCTATCGGATAGAGTTGCTGCTGCTATAACAGCTCCATCAGAAATTCTTATTCCATGGTGAATTTCATATTTTTCTTTGAGTCCTCTTAGTATAGATATCGTATCTTCTACTGATGGTTCTGTTACTAACACCTTTTGAAATCTTCTTTCTAAAGCTGCATCTTTTTCAATGTATTTTCTGTATTCATCTAGAGTTGTCGCACCAATTGTATGCAATTCTCCTCTTGCTAGCATTGGCTTTAAGAGGTTAGATGCATCCATAGCTCCTTCTGTTCTACCAGCACCAACTATATTGTGAATCTCGTCTATAAATAGTATTATTCTTCCGTTTGATTTTTGAATTTCAGATAAAACTGCTTTTAGTCTTTCTTCAAATTCTCCTCTGTATTTTGCTCCAGCTATCAACGCACCCATATCTAGTGCAAATATAGTCTTATCTTTTAAACCTTCAGGTACATCTCCGTTGACTATCCTTTGTGCTAGACCTTCTACTATCGCAGTCTTACCTACTCCTGGATCTCCAATTAGCACTGGATTGTTTTTAGTCCTTCTTGAAAGTATCCTAATTACATTTCTTATCTCATTGTCTCTTCCTATTACTGGATCAAGCTTCCCTTTTCTAGCTTCATCAACAAGGTCTCTTCCAAATCTGGTGAGAGCCTCATAGGTTGCTTCAGGATTATCTGAGGTAACGGTTTGATTACCTCTTACTTTTCTGAGCGCTTCTAAGAATCTTTGTCTGTTTATATTGTATTTCTTAAGTATCTCTTCGGACATAGATCCTTTTTGATTCAGTATAGCTAAATATAAGTGTTCCACACTCACATATTGATCATTAAATTTCTTTGCTTCTTCTTCTGCATCGACCAATATTTTAGAATATATTCTACTTGGGTAGAGTGAGCCGCCAGTTTGTTTTGGAAGTTTTTCAACCTTTCTTTCAATATCCGCTCTTACTAACTCTGGATTTAAATCCATCAGGGATAATACTCTTGGTATAAGTCCGTCTCTATCATTTAAGAGTGCCAAGTGAATATGGATATCTTCTAGTTGAGGATTCCCTAATTTTATTGCTATGTTTTGTGATTCTTGTATAGCTTCTATACTTTTTTGTGTGAATTTTTCTAAATCCATACTATCACCTCACTTAATTATTTATATTTTGGTTGGTTATTTCTTTAAGTTTTCTGTATAGCTCTTCTTGTTCTTTTGTCAAGTTTTCAGGATTTACTATTTCTACTTCAAGATATAGGTCTCCTTTGTTGCCTTTTAAATCTACAAATCCTTTTTTAGAAAGTCTCAATCTCTTTCCTGAATTTGTCTTTTCAGGTATCTCAACTCTAATTTTACCATCTAGCGTAGTAACTATGATCTTATCTCCAAAGTATGCTTGCCATGGATATACTTTTACTTTTTTATATATATCTAAACCCTCTAATCTAATGTTTTCATCTTCTTTGATATTTATCTTAAAGAGTATATCTCCATCTAGTCCCCACTTATCTCCCTTGACTTTTACTTTTTTGCCTTCTGTTATGCCTTTAGGAATTTTTACTGTAATAGTCTTGTTTTCTCCATTTATATTGAGCATAACATCTCTTGATGAACCTTTATAGGCTTCTTCTAGAGTTATCGTAAGTTCAGCTTCATAATTTGGTTTTTGTCTTTTTTGCTTTCTTTGGGAACTTCTTGACCCAAATATATCGCCTACATTAAATCCTCTTGAGCTAGAACTGCCCATGTCATTGCCGAATATCAGATTAAAGAAGTCACTAAAATCGCCCATATTGTCTGTAGTATAGGTATATGTTCTACCACCTTGGAAATTACCAAATCCAAATTGAGATGGATCAAATTGTTCTCCTCCATTAAATCCGTATTGGCCAAATTGATCGTATTTCTTTCTTTTTTCTTCATCGCCAAGAACTTCATATGCTTCATTTATCTCTTTAAATTTTTCTTGAGCTTTCGGGTCATCAGGGTGCAAATCTGGGTGGTACTTTTTAGCTAGTTTCCTGAATGATTTTTTAATTTCGTCTTGAGTTGCATTTTTATCTACTTCTAGTATTTTATAATAGTCCTTATACTCCATACACATCACCCACTTTCTCTTGGTCAAATTATTTTGTTTTGTCTTTGACTATCTTTGACCTTTAATTATTATATAAAATTATTTTTATAATTTCAATACTTTTTTACCCATTTATATAAATTTTTATCCTTGTGTCCTAATAATATATAAAATAGTGGAGCTTAAGCTCCACTATTTTATATATTTGTCTATTATATTTATGACTTCGTCAATTTTTTCCTTGCCTTTGTCTTCGCCTTCTAGTATAGCTGATGCTACACAAGTTCTGATGTGCCCATTTAATACATCAATATTAGCTTTTTTTAGAAGCGCAATAGTAGAGAGTATTTGAGTTGATATATCGACACAATATCTATCAGACTCTATCATCTTTATTATTCCGTCAATTTGTCCCCTTGCAGTTTTTAGCTTTCTTAAAGCTATTTCTTTTTCAGCATTCATTTGCATCACCTAATTTATGCTCACTACATCGTAGCCTGCTTCTTCAACTGCTCCTTTTAATTTATTATCGTCTAAATTCGTTCCCTTTACAACAGCGTTTTTAGCTTCTAAATTCACCTTTACATCTTCTACCCCATCAACTTCTTTTAAAGCATTTGTGACTGCTTTTACACAGTGTTCACAAGACATACCTTCGATTGATATTATTTTTTCCATTTAAAATTCCCCTTTCATTATTTAAAATTTCTTAGTCTTAAAGAATTACTTACTACAGTTACAGAGCTAAATGCCATTGCTGCTCCTGCTATCATAGGATTCAAGTATCCTAATGCTGCAAATGGAATCCCTATTGTATTGTAGAAAAATGCCCAAAACAAATTTTGTTTGATGGTTCTCATTGTCCTATGGCTAAGCCTTATAGCTGTTACTACACCATTTAAATCACCTTTTATTAAAGTGATATCTGAGGCTTCGATGGCAATGTCAGTACCTGTTCCTATTGCAAACCCAACATCTGCGCTTGCTAATGCCGGTGCGTCATTTATTCCATCTCCTACCATGCCGACGATTTTTCCTTCTTTTTTTAGTTTTGTTACAATCTTTTCTTTGTTTTCAGGCAATACTTCGGCGATTACATTTTCAATTGATACTTCTCTTGCTATTGCTTTAGCTGTCCTTTCATTGTCTCCTGTGATCATATAAAGCTCTAAGCCCATTTCTTTCATTTTCTTAATCGCTTCATAAGAGCTTTCTTTTATTTTATCTGCTATACCTATGATACCACTTATTTCATTGTCAACAGAAACTATAATCACAGTTTGGCCTTTATTCTCAAGTTCTGCTATCTTTTCTTCTATATTATCATCAATTTCTATCAAATTTTCTTTTATTAAAGCTCTATTACCTATTGCGATTTTCTTCCCATTATATATGGCTTTTATTCCCTTTCCAGGAATCGCATTGAAGTCTTTTGTTTCTTTAAATTCAATATTCTTTGCCTTTGCATAATTTACTACCGCTTCTCCCAATGGATGCTCAGAAGTGTTTTCGACTGCAGCTGCAAGCTCGATTAATTCGTTCTCACGAATGTTGTCAAAGCTTTCTACATAGATTACTTCAGGTGATCCCTTGGTAATGGTGCCAGTCTTATCTAGTACAATTGTCGTCAATTTGTGAGCAAGTTCTAGATGCTCTCCAGATTTTATCAATATACCATGTTCAGCTCCCTTTCCTGTCCCCACCATAATCGCTGTTGGCGTAGCTAAACCCAACGCACAAGGACAAGCTATAACTAAAACACTTACTGCATTTATAAGGCCAGTATTGAAACTATCTATTGTGGCAAATACTATAAAAGTGACTAATGCAATCGCTAAAACCACTGGCACAAAAATGCCTGATATTTTATCTGCTAGTCTTTGAACTGGAGCTTTTGAACCTTGAGCATCTTCAACCATACTGATGATTTGAGAAAGCAGAGTATCTTTTCCTACTTTTGTTGCTTTGTATTTAAAGCTTCCCGTCTTATTTATGGTAGCTCCTATTACTGTATCTTCCTCTTTTTTCTCAACTGGAATGCTCTCTCCTGTAAGCATGGATTCATCTACTGAAGATGCTCCTTCAATAACTACTCCATCAACAGGTAAGCTCTCGCCAGGTCTTACGACAATGACATCTCCTACATTTATGTCATCGATTGAGATTTCTATTTCTCTCCCGTCTCTATATATCCTTGCTGTCTTTGGTCTTAATTCCATCAATTTTTTTATCGCATCTGAAGTCTTCCCCTTGGCTATAGCTTCAAATAATTTTCCTAACAGTATCAAGGTTATGATGACTGCAGAGGCTTCAAAATAATACTCATGCACGCCATTTATTAGATTGTATACGCTGTAAAAATATGCTGCTGAAGTACCTAAAGAAATTAGTACATCCATGTTGGCAGCTTTTCCCCTTAATGAATGGTATGCCCCTTTATAAAATCTGGATCCTATAATAAACTGAACAGGGGTTGCCAACAGTAGTTGAAAATATCCATTTGTTAAAATGTTCATTCTCCCTGCCATATGAAAAAACATGGCAACTACTAAGGGTAAAGAAAACAAAGCTGATACGACAAGAGATCTTTTCAAAGATTTAATTTCTTTTTCTCTCAACAATTTTGCTTTCTCTTTATCTTCTTCAGACAATATTTCTGCTTTATAACCAGCTTTCTCTACTGCCTGTACGAGAGATTGCTCATTTACTTTGCTTGGGTTATAAAAAACCAATGCCTTATTCGATGAGAGATTTACATTCGCTTTTTCAACCCCTTCTAATTTGTTCAATGCTTTTTCCACTCTATTAGAGCAAGCTGCGCAAGTCATTCCTTCAATTAACAGAGTCTTTTTCTTCACTTCATCATTTATATGTTCTGCCACTTTATCACTCTCCTTACCTCCCCCACTGGGTGTTGGTGTACTAATAATATAACATCTCCTAGTAAATTAGTCAACATTTTTTTCGTCTTTTATTTAACATTTAACTTGATTTTTTGTTAAAATTATATTATGATATAAGTGTAAATGATAATCATTATCATATATGACAAAGGAGGGAAGTACAGATGGTATTGACTGAAGTAAAACCAAACTGCAAATGCAAGATTAAAAATATATCCAAGGGTCAAATGGCTACTAAAAGATTATATGAGCTCGGTTTAAATACTGGGGCAGAAGTGAAAGTTGAGAAAAATGATTTTGGTCCAATAATCCTGAGAGTTTATGGAAATAAACTTGCTTTGGGTAGAGGTCTAGCAGAACATATTGAAGTAGAAGAAGTAAATAATTAAAAGGAGACTAGAATAATATGCATACAATAGCACTTGTTGGAAATCCAAATAGTGGAAAAACTACTTTGTTTAATGCAATCACAGGTTCTACCCAACATGTCGGGAACTGGCCTGGTGTTACTGTAGAAAAAAAAGAGGGTTTCTTTACATATAATAATGAAAAATATTCATTGGTTGATTTGCCTGGTACTTATACTCTGGGAGCTTTTTCTGAGGATGAAATTGTTGCCAGAGATTTTGTATTAAAGGGCAACCCTGATGTTGTAATAAATGTTATAGATGCCACAAATATCAAGAGAAATTTATATTTGACTATTCAGCTTTTAGAGATGGGAGCTAATGTAGTACTAGCCTTAAATATGATAGATGAGGCTAAAGCGAAAGAAATTAACATAGATATCAAAAGGCTGTCAGAGAGATTAAATGTGCCTATAGTAGAAACTAGTGCTTCAAAAAAATTAGGGGTGGATAAATTATTACAAGTTACAGTCGAAAGTATAGGCAGAAAAGCAAAACCCCTTGATATATCATATGGCAAAGAAATAGATGAAGAGATAAAAAACATTGAAAGCTTGCTTGAAAACAAAAATTTCCCTTATCCTAAGAGATGGCTGGCTATAAAAATACTCGAAAATGACAAAGAAATTGTGTCTCTCGTTTCAAGTGACAATGAAATAAAATCATATATAGACAATCTAAAAGAAGAAGATAAGATATACGAGTTAGAGCTAGTAGATAAAAGATATGATTATATAAATAGCATTACAAAGGGACTAGTTAAAGAGCCCGAAAATATTCTGACTACTACAGATAAAATCGATAGAGTACTCACTAATTATATCTTTGGTATTCCTATCTTTGCGTTGATTATGGCTATAGTATTCCAGCTGACTTTTAAAATTGGGCAAGATTTCTTAGGGGGTTATGTAGAAAGTTTTATTGGTTTTATTGCTTCACTAGTAGAAAACTTATTAATTAATTTAAATGCTCCAGATTTACTAATTTCCTTTGTATCAGAAGGGTTCTTTGGTGGAGTCGGAGCTGTGTTGGTGTTTGTGCCACTTATAGTAGTATTGTACTTCTTCTTGGCTATTTTAGAAGATACAGGATACATGGCTAGAGCTGCTTATGTGATGGATTCATTGATGAGAAAAGTTGGGCTTCAAGGAAAATCATTTATATCTATGATCGTCGGATTTGGATGCAATGTACCTGGCATAATGAGCACTAGAACTCTAGACAACAAAAAAGACAGAATGATTGCGATACTTATAAATCCTTTTATGTCATGTGGTGCTAGGCTTCCTGTTTATATGGTTTTTATTGGAGCTTTTTTCCCAAATAATGGCGGATTAGTGCTATTTCTAATTTATGCACTTGGAATAGCTATGGCACTTATCATGGCAAAAATATTTAGCAAAACTTTATTCAAAGGTGAGGAAACTCATTTTATCATGGAACTTCCACCTTATAGATTGCCTTCAATGAATAGCGTATTTAGAGATATGTGGGAGAAAGTATGGGGATTTTTAAAAAGAGCTGGAACAGTTATATTTTTAGTTGTGACAGTACTTTGGGTCCTATCGATGCTGCCTGCTGGAGTTGAACCATACTCGAAGGAAAGTTTATTGGGTAGAATCGGATCTTTATTAGCGCCAATATTTACACCAGCAGGATTTGGAACTTGGCAAGCTTCGGTAAGTCTTTTTGCTGGTATCGCAGCAAAAGAAGCTATAGTAGGAACATTAGGTATGCTGTATTCTCCACTTGAATTGACAGAAGCTCTGAGGATGAACTTCACTACCCTTTCTGCCATTTCTTATATGGTAATGGTACTATTATATACGCCTTGTGCAGCTACTATCGCTACTGTAAAAAGAGAAACAAATTCAACAAAATGGGCTTTGTTTATGGCAATTTACACCTTTTTATTGGGTTATATAATGTCAGTTCTTGTCTATCAAGTAGGGAATTTGTTTATTTAACAGGAGGATAATATGTTAAAAGAAATTTTGAAATTAATCTTTGAAGGATCAGTAAAATCTTCTAAAGATATAGCTGAAAAATTAAATGTCGATGAAAATGAAGTTAATTTACTCATCAATCAGCTCAAACAAATGGGTTACTTAGAAAAAGATGCAGGTGAATTTTCATGTGGCGGGAAGTGTTTTGGCTGCAATTTAGCTAATTGCCCCACTAACAGCATCATCACTTTCAGCCTTTCTGACAAGGGAAAAAATTATATAAAAAAATTATAAAAATTTTTATTTTTTGTGTTTAAAACTTTTTTTCTGGGTATAATATAAACAAATCATTATACAATAAATTGTTACTTGATTAAAGTAATGATTTATATAATGGTTAATAGGACTTTGACAACTGCATCCAACTAAAATATTAAGTATCTAATTGTTGTAAAATTAGTTGCTTTTTAAAAATGTTACACTGATGATTGGTTAAGAGTATTTTAGATTCAAAAGATTTAAAATTGATGTTAATCGAAGTAGTGTAAAGTTAAAGTAGTGTAAGGTTAAGTAACGTTTGTAGTAAACTTTATAATTTAATTAAAGACTAGATTATAAAGGTTAAAGATTTACCTGTAAATTAGTGAGTTTGTAAAACTTAATAACTTATTAAGTTAAAAGATTAGAGTTTAATCCTCTTTAACTTAAATTAAGGAGTTGCTTGTTAAAATAAAAGAAAATGTGATTGAACCAAAAACTGAACGTTGGAGCAGTTGTTCAAAGTCTTATTTAAAATGAAGGGCTTTTCTAAGATGAAAATTGGAAAGGTCCTTCTTATTTTTTAAAGTTGTATTTTACAAGCCTTGATACTATAATATAGTTAATATAAATAAAGGAGATGCAATATGGAAAAAGTAGATTGGCTGGTAAAAGAAAACCTTACCATGCTTGCAGATTTTTATGAGTTTACGATGGCAAACGGGTATCTCGAAAACAACATGGAAGATAAGATAGCATATTTTGACATGTTTTTTAGGAGTATTCCAGATGACGGTGGCTTTGCGATCATGGCAGGTGTTGAACAGCTATTAGATTATTTAAAAAACTTAAAATTTAGCGAAGATGATATCAATTATTTCAAAAGCACAGGGATTTTTGGAGAGAAATTTATCAATTATCTAAAAAACTTCAAATTTACTTGCGATGTATGGGCAATACCTGAGGGTACGCCAATATTTCCCAATGAACCTATAGTAACAGTGAGAGGCCCTGTAGTGCAAGCACAGCTTATAGAAACGATGGTTCTTCTAACTGTAAATCATCAGTCTTTAATCGCAACAAAGGCAAATAGAATTGTCAGAGCTGCTGATGGTAGGCCTGTTATTGAATTTGGGTCTAGAAGGGCTCAAGGATATGGCGGTGCTATCTTAGGAGCAAGAGCAGCTTACATTGGTGGTTGTATTGGTACAGCCAATACTATTGTAGATAGGGATTTTAATATCCCCGCACTTGGAACTATGGCTCATAGCTGGGTTCAATTGTTTCCTTCAGAACTAGAAGCTTTCAAAGCTTATGCTAGAGTTTACCCAGATAATTGTACGCTTTTAGTAGATACCTATGATACCCTTTCTCAAGGAGTTCCAAATGCGATAAAAACATTTAATGAAGAAGTTTTACCTAGAGGATATAGGCCAAAGGGGATTAGAATTGACAGTGGAGATATTGCATATCTATCTAAAGAAGCTAGAAAAATGCTTGATGAAGCTGGTTTTAGTGATGTAAAAATCATGGCATCATCTAGTTTAGATGAATTTGTCATTAAGGATTTGCTAAACCAAGGTGCAAAAATCGATATGTTTGGAGTAGGGGAAAGACTTATAACAGCTCAATCTGAGCCTATTTTCGGAGGAGTATATAAATTAGTAGCGGTCGAAGAAAATGGAGAAATCGTGCCAAAGATTAAAATCAGCAACAATGTAAATAAGATCACTACTCCTGGTTTTAAACAAGTATATAGATTCTACGATAAGAAAAACAACAAAGCTATGGCAGATGTAATAACTCTTTATGATGAAAAGATACCAGAAGACGGTCCTTATGAAATATTTCACCCTCTCTTTACATGGAAGAGAAAACTACTCAGTGATTACTATGTAAAACCTCTGTTAGTTCAAATTTATGATAAGGGAAACTGTGTATATAAAAGCCCAAATATTCATGAGATAAGAAAATATTGTTTTGACCAACTAGATACTCTGTGGGATGAAGTTAAGAGATTTGAAAGACCTCATGAGTATTTTGTAGACCTTTCTGAAGCACTTTGGAAAGTAAAAGATGAACTTCTCAAAAAACATAAATAACTTGCCAATTTGGCAAGTTATTTTATTGTTGCTTGTGCTTTTTGCTCTTCCCCTTGACTCTTTTTAGCCTAAAGAAATCTTCTCTTTCTTTTTCTTGCAGCACACTGTCGATGTATTTTATAGTCGCTTCATATCTAGGAATTTGAATCTTTTCAAGAGCATTAGCCCTCTTTTGAGTCTTTTTAATCTCCATAGCTAATTTGTAGACTGAGTTTTCTATCTCTGCTAGTTCATATATCAAGTCTCTAACTTTCATAAAGCTAATAACAGTCTTATCAAAAGCAGGAGATGTCCTGTAAAAACCATATTCGGTCTTTAAAGGGCTCTCTTCTCTTTTGATTATTGGAACTTCAACTCCCATTACCGATTTATATATAATGTCAAAATCTTTTTCATTCTCGATTGATTGAGCAATTTCAATGACTGCCTCTGGTCCCATCAGTATGTTAGCTATTTTTAAATTTTCATATGCTTCTTGAAATGCTTCGTCTACTTTAGCTTGAAGAGTTGTTGCTGAATCAATCAAATTCATCATCTCACGTATAAGAACAGTTCTTTTTTTATCCAAAAGTTCATAGCCTTTTTTAGCAAAAGAAAGAGAGTTTTTAGCTTTTATTAAATTCGCTTTTGTAGGTGTTGTCTTATAAACAGCCATTGCCTCACCTTATTTCATATACTTTTCAATTAATTTTTGATCCAACCTATCTAATTCTTCTTTTGGCAACAGTTTCAATAAATCCCATGCTATGTCTAGTGTTTCCATCATATCTCTATTTTCAGTAAAGCTTTGAGATACAAATCTCTTTTCGAACTCATCTCCGAATTTAAGATACTTTTGATCTCTTTCAGATAGATCGTCTTCTCCTATGATTTGTGCTAATGCTCTTACATCTTGAACTTTTGAATAAGCTGAGAACAACTGATTTGCTACTTCAGGATGATCTTCCCTAGTAAAGCCTTCCCCTATGCCGTCTTTCATCAGACGTGAAAGTGATGGCAATACATTTATAGGGGGATATATTCCTTTTAAATACAAATCTCTTGACAAAACAAGCTGTCCTTCTGTGATATATCCTGTAAGGTCAGGAATAGGATGAGTGATGTCATCATTTGGCATTGTGAGTATTGGTATAAGTGTTACCGAACCATTTTTGCCCTTTATCATTCCTGCTCTTTCATAAAGTTCTGCAAGATCTGAATACAAATACCCCGGATATCCTCTTCTACTTGGAACTTCTTCTCTTAAGGAAGAAACTTCACGTAGAGCTTCTCCATAACTTGTTATGTCAGTCATGATTACTAGCACATGCTGATTTTCTTCATATGCAAGGTATTCAGCAGCAGTAAGCGCACATCTTGGAGTTATTATTCTCTCCATTATTGGATCATCTGCATAATTTATATACATTACTACTCTATCTAGTACTCCAGCTTTTCTAAATGTTTCTTGGAAATAAAAAGCCTCATCGTGTTTTACGCCTATTGCTGCAAATATGATGGAGAAATTGTCTTCTCCTGATTCACTTTTTATCTTAGCTTGTCTTACTATTTGTGCTGCTAATTGATTATGAGGTAAGCCAGCCCCTGAAAATATAGGCAACTTTTGCCCTCTTATCAAAGTAGCAAGACCATCAATTGATGAAATACCTGTTTGAATGTAATTTCTTGGATATTCTCTTGAAACTGGATTGATAGGTCTACCGTTTACATTGTAAGTTTTTTCAGAGTAGATATCTCCTCCTCCATCAATTGGTCTTCCTATCCCATCAAAAGTCCTTCCTAAAATCTCCCTTGATAGTGGTATTTCAAATGGTTTCCCTTTGAATGTAACTTTAGTATTATCCGTGGCAATCCCCATGGTGCTTCCGAAAACTTGAACTACAACACTATCTCCATCAATCTTAATTACTCTGCCGACCATTTTATTGCCGAATTGGTCTTCTATCTCTGCTATTTCACTATACCCTATAGAATGAGTGTTAGAAAGTTCAATGATGCTGCCCTCAACTTTATCTAATTTTAAATATTTTCTCTTCATTTGTCTTCACCCACTATTTGCTATACTCTGACTCTAATTTATCATAGAAATCATTAATCATCTTGTTGACTTCTTTGATTTTTGAAATATCATCATTAGGTATAGTATATTTTAATTTTATGACTTCTTCATAAATTTCTCCATTTCTTACTCTGGAGATTGGTATTCCTTTCTTGACTGCAGAAAGTCCTCTATCATATAATAATTCCATGGTTTTTAACATCTCATATTGCTTTTTAAGCGGCACAAACGCATCGTCTTTATGAAATGCATTTTGTTGTAAAAATCCGATTTTTAATACCCTGGCAATCTCCAATATCAATCTTTGATCATCTGGTAAAACATCTTCTCCAACCAAGAGAACTATTTCTTGAAGTTTATTTTCTTCAAACAAAATTCCAAGCATTTTTTCTCTTAAGTTCTCAATATCTACATTTAATTCTCTCTCGTAGAAATCTTTAATCATATGAGTATATCCACTATAACTATCCATCCAATTAATTGCAGGATAGTGTCTTGAATATGCTAATTCTCTATCAAGTCCTAAAAATACATTTACAAATCTCTTAGTGTTCTCTGTTACTGGCTCAGAAAAATCTCCACCCGCTGGTGATACTGCTCCAATAAGTGTTACAGATGCATCCTTTCCTGAAAGTGTCCTTACATATCCAGCTCTTTCATAGAATTGTGCAAGTCTTGTTGGCAGATATGCAGGATATCCTTCTTCTGCAGGCATTTCTTCTAGTCTACCTGAGATCTCTCTCAATGCTTCAGCCCATCTTGATGTTGAATCAGCCATAACAGCTACATCATATCCCATATCTCTAAAATACTCAGCCATGGTAATTCCTGTATATATAGATGCCTCTCTCGCTGCAACTGGCATATTTGATGTGTTTGCTATTAAAACTGTTCTCTCCATGATAGGTCTGTTGGTCTTAGGGTCTATTAACTTAGGAAAGTCTTCCAAAACTTCTGTCATTTCGTTCCCTCTTTCACCACAGCCTACATAAATAATGATGTCTGCATCAGACCATTTTGCAAGTTGGTGTTGCAGCATTGTCTTACCAGTACCAAATCCGCCAGGAATAGCTGTAGTACCGCCTTTAGCTATTGGGAAAAACACATCTAGGATCCTTTGACCAGTGACAAGCAGCTTGCTTATCTCAAGTCTTTCTTCTACAGGTCGTGGATTTCTTACTGGCCATTCTTGATACATCTTTACATCATGAATATTCCCGTCTTTATCCTCAATTTTTATTATAGTGTCGTTTATCGTTCCTTTATTTGTTTCGTTAATCCATACTACTTTACCTGAGATATCAACTGGAACCATCAGTTTATGAACAATTAGCTGAGTTTCTTGCACATGTGCAAATATCTCTCCCCCAGTTAGATTGTCCCCTACCTTTACCAGCAATTTATATTCCCATAAAGCATCTTCATCTAGTGATATGAGTCCAATCCCTTCAGGAATAAAATCACCATGATCTGCTCTAATCTTCTTTAAAGGTCTTTGAATACCATCAAACATATTGCCAAGCATACCAGGTCCTAATTTTAATGAAAGTGGTTTACCTGTTGAAATTACTTCGTCACCTTTTTTTAAACCTTCTGTCTCTTCATATACCTGAACAATGCCAGTATCTCCGTCAATAGAAATAACTTCACCTATTAACTTTTTTGGTCCTACTACAACCATCTCTCTCATTTTAAATCCAGTCATGTTATCCCCGATGATTACAGGACCGTTGATGGATTTAATTTTACCTGTTAAATCACTCATTTATGTCACCTGCTCTCTCTAAAAGCGAAAATAACTTGTTTCCTATTTCATACTCATTGTCATCAATCAGTGTCTTCAATGAATAGTCAATCAAAAATGTCTTTTCTTGGTCTTCAATTAAAAATCCACCGATTAAGTTTGATGGCATAGTTTCAATATTAAACTTGTCAAATCTATTTTTATAAGTCTCTGCTAAATGCTTATTTACTATATCTTTATCGCTTTCTCTAACGTAAATATTGAAATTCATATCTCCTAACTCTAAAATCGCTTTGTCTAACTTGTCAAAGAGGTATTGTCTGTATTCACTGGTCTTAGTGAATTCCGAAGCTTTTAAATACAGGCTTTCTAAGAAATCTTGTAAGATTTCTGCCCTCATTTTCAAAACTTTTTCTTTGACTTTTGTCTTCTCTTCAGAAATTTTCTCATTTATCTCTCTTTCTGCCAGTGCTAATTTTCTTTTAATGATCTCATCTCTTTGAGCCTCGAGTTCTTTTTTCTTCTTTTCTAGGAGATTATCATTTTCTTTTTTTAATTCCTCTAATGCTTTTTGGAATTTCTTTTCTTCTTCTTTATAGACAACTTTACGAAATATATCTAATTTATCTTCTACAGTTATCATGACTTCACCACCTATATTTTGATGCCGACGGACTCTTTGATGTATCTCATAATAAAGTCTTTGTCCTTTAGGCCTGTCCTATCTGGTACAGTTACAATTAGCTTCTTGCTATTGCTCTTTTTTACTTGAAGTACTCTATCTTTCATTTTTTCAAGGATAGATTCTGTGATTATGATTATGCCAATCTCATCATTTAAAACAGCATCATCAAATGCTTTTCTTATATCATCTAAGTCTTTTACATATATGCCTTCAATGCTTGCTAATCTCATTCCCACTAAAGTATCCTTGTGGTCGCTGATTAGAATAGATTTCATTTTTATAACCTTCCCAAAATAAGAATTGAAACTATAAGTCCATAAATAGCAATACCTTCTGCCAACCCTACAAATATAAGTGTTTGTCCTAATAATGATTTATCTTCTGATACTGCACCTAAAGCAGCTGAACCAACTACTGCTACTGCATACCCAGCACCAAGTGTTGCTAATCCTGTAGCTAAAGCTGCTGATATAAATCCTAAGCCTTGAGATGATGTAACACCAGTTGCTGTTGCTTCTTCTGCTGCGTTAATTGCTCCTGGTACCATGATGATAACTGCTGCCATCAAAAGTGGAACAAATACAAACAGATTAGCTCTCAATATTTTCTTCAATTTTTTTCTGTCGCCTTCCATATCGCTGTAAATAAAATAAATTCCTGTTGCAATAGTTAATAATACCATAATTGTTGTTGTTGTTAATATAAATGACATAATATCTCCTCCTAAATTCTATATTCTAATATTCTAATTTTACAGGCTCAAAAGCCTTCCCATCGCCTTTGTAGTATCTACTGAATAGTTCATAATATTGAAGTCTTAAGCCTTGAATAAATACTATAAGACCTTCTAACCCTAAAATCAATAGATTGCCAATGACAAGTACCACTGCATTTCCTGCAGCAGAACCTATCATTTCACCGATAGTTTCAAAAGCTATAAATAACCCCACGTGTGTCAGTGCAAATGCCCCAACTCTTATAAATGAAACAGTACCACTTAGCATACTTAAAAAAGTTTCTAACAATGAGAATACTCCTTCAATGTAATATCCAGAGATCTCTTCATGATGCAGTGGTCTTTTCTTCTCTACTAGATTTGCAAGTGGCATCTTAAAGATGATCGACAATAAACATAATACTGCTATTACTATTCCTACAGGAACTGGCATTATATTTAAGCCAAGCATCATTCCACCTACCAAAAGAAGTAGATCGATAAAAAGTACAAATCCTGCAATTCCCTTGTTGCCAAATACAGCTTCCTCAATGTCTTTTCTTTTAAAAGCATTTATAATCCCATGAATATATGCAATTATCAATAACGCAACCCCTACGCCGATCGCTATCATAAGCATAGTATTGATATTTTCAAATGGTCTAATCAATAGTGCCGGTATGATAGTTTCAAATCCAAACACTGCACCATAAAGGGTACCAAATACCATTGAGCTTGCTCCTAATCTCGTCAATAAGCCCCCAAAAGTCTTGCTTTTTTTACCTACTAATAGTCCCGCAAGTAAAATCACAAATCCTTGACCCAAATCCCCAAACATCATTCCAAATAAAAACATATATGAAAGACTTAAAAAAGGAGTTGGATCCAATTCATTATATGATGGTGTTCCATACATCTTAACTAGCATCTCGAATGGTTTAAACAGCCAATTATTTTTTAATTTTGTAGGTGCATTTGAAATCTCATCTTTCTTAAATACAGCCACTATACCATCGTATTTCTTTAATATACTCGTCAGTTTATTTCTATCTGACTCAGCAATCCAAGCTGAAAGGTAAAAATATTTCTTTGAAAAAGCAAGATTTTCTTTAATATCTTCCATTCTTAGGATCATCCTAGCGTGAGCTAATAGCTCCTTTACCCTATCGTTGTATTTTGATTTGATTTTATCTATTATTTTCTCATTTTCAGCGATTTCTGCTAAAATAGTATTTCTTTTAATGTCTATTTGCTCACTTATTTCTCTAGGAGTGCCAGTATACTCTTCGGGTATCGGGATTTCTTTGAATCCAAGAGACCTTAAAATTCTAGTCATCTCAATGGTCATTTCTTCTGGGTACATGACTATATATACTTCTCCTTCTTGGCTTGAACCAGTATGCAAGAAAATCCCCAAGATGTTTTCGTAATTCTTCTTTACCTTTTGTCTGCCTTCTTTTGAAAGTATTCCAACTTTAAATTCAAAATACTCCATATTTCTCAGATCAGACAACGGTATTGAAAAATTCTTTAATTCCTTAAATATATTCGAATAATAACCTTCTAAATGCTCAATATCTTTTTTCAGCGCATTTATTTTTTCATCTGTATCATGAATTTCTTCAATTATATTATCAAATTCTTTGATGATATCTTCTTTTGCAAGAAGAGTATCGATCTTTATGTTCAGCTCATTGTCTTTTATGTCAAATATCCTTTTGATTACCTCTGATTTATTTCGCAAATCATCAGCTAGTGAATCTTTTTTGTAACTTCTAGCATAGTTCATATCGATTATCTTGTCGATATTTTCATTTGTGACATCAAATGTGAAATTATTTGACTCTATTTGATGAATTGCAGGAATCAAATCCACTTCAACATTTGTTACTATATCTTTTAGGACATTTTCAGCATCTTCTGCTTTTCCGACGATATTTAGCAAAGTCATTTTTTCAACTGCCACTTCTTATCACTTCCTTTTTGTTATCGTGATGCTAGATTAATTAGCTTATAAATTTATGCTAACACCCTTAATAATAAACTGTTTTTTAATTTTGTGGAATGTATGACGTCTTCGTCAAAAGCTATATAAATATTTTCATATTTACTTAATGATTTTTGTATCTCTTCTTTATCAGAACTCAATACCCAAGCAGATAGATAGAAATACTTCCTTGAAAATGCAAGTTTTTCTTTTACTTTTTCTACCCTTATCATGATTTCCAGTTGATTGATTAGATCAATTGCTTTATTTAAGTGTTTTGCTCTTAAATCGTCTAATTCTTTTTCTTTCGCCGCAATTTTAGCTAGAATATCATTTCTTTTTAATGTAATCACTGCACTTATTTCCTTTGGAGTAGAATTGTATTCTTCGGGTATTATCAATTCTCTAAATTCCAAAGCCTTTAATGCCCTATCTATATCAACTGCCACTTTTTTAGGGTAAATTATGAAATACACTTCTCCATCTTTTACAGTGCCAGTATGAATAATTATAGCTGGTATATTTTCATAGCTTGATTTTAATTTCATCCTTGCTGTATCGCTTAATACCCCTAGCTTAAATTCAAAATAATCCATATTTCTTAAATCTCCGATTTTGATCGGAAAATCATCTAATTCTCTAAAAATATTATTATAATAGCCTTCTAATTTTTGTAACTCATTTTTTAAATTCATTAAATCCTCGTTCAATGAATTTAACTTCTCGACGACACCAAATAAATCGTTGATTTCATTTTCATTTATGTGGTGGTTTTCTTTTGAAATATTTAACTTAACACTGCTTAAATCAAATAATTCCATGATTTGTTTTTTCTTGTTTTCAAGTTCTTCTACTTTATTGTCGCTTATATAAGGCATAACATAATTCATATCGACAATTTTATCTAAGTTGTCTTCTTTTACATTGATCTTAAAATGATCTGATTCAATTCTATTTAAAGCGTCTAATAGTTCAATTTGATAATTTAGAATTAAATCCCTTAATACGTCATCAGCATAATCAATTTTGCCTGAAACATTCAACAACTCCATTTTGTTAGCTCCCATAATCATTCACTTCCTTTTAAGTCTCGAATGAGATATTCTCTTATGTCTATGCTTGACATTTGATACCTCTTTGATTCCAATATCGTCATGACATCTCTTATTTCAAATTCCAGTAAATGTAAATATCCTATTGATACCGAAATATCCATTTTAGCTTTTTTGAAAACATCTTTAAACATGTTATATAGATATCTCTGAATTCTTATTTTCAAGAAAGTATCTATATCTTTGTCTGGGTTGAATAGCTCTTTATATGGAGTTTTCTGTACAGTTTTTATTAAATTATCCACATCTGAATAACACAGCTTCTTTAAATCTTCGTATTTAAACTCTAGCCCTCCATTTAGAGCATAGTTTATAAGCTCTTCTGGTAAGGTATTATAAAACTTAAGACCTCTGTATATCCATTCAATATTCAATAAATCTACATTCCTGCCAACTAGTTGTTCTACAAATTTTCTGTCCTCTTTAGAAAGTTTTTTTGCTTTCTCACTTACTGTTTGAAAATAAAATTTATCAAGACTCATCTCGATGTAAAAAATCAATCTCTCTGGATCTTCATCTTTATATCTTTTAATTATGTCATAAAAAGGTGTGTCATTTAGCATTTCGATTAATTCATTTATGTTTTTTGCACTTTTTATCTTCTCGTAAGAAAAACTGTAGTATTTTTCTCTAATTAAGCTTAAATTCTTAGTTTCTTCTAAGCTTTCTCCTCTAGCTACTGCTCTTATGAAAAGCTTCAAGTCCTCAACTTCATACCTAAGCATAAGAGACCTATAAAACTCTTTGTACTTATCGGAGAAATAATTTAATATCTTGCCAAACTGATAAACCAAGAATCTATCCATAGCGATGTCTACTTCTTCAATCCTTGTAAGATGAGGATCAGTTTTAATGAACTCGCCATAAATAGTGTTATTTTTTAAATATGCAATTGTATCATCTACTGTCTTTGATTCTATTAGATTAATGTAATCTTCATCTGTCAAAAAATGAGAGTGCATTACTCTTAGCTTTGTATTGATCGCTGAAAATCTTCTAGCATTACTCATTTATATCCCTCTATTCCTCGATAGTCAGGATACTTTCCCAAATATCATCTAATAATCTTGTCTTTAATTTTTTGTATTTCTCATTTAGATTTGCAGTACTTCCATATTTGAGATATTCCTGTTGAGCGATTTGTGGAATTAATTTTGATTTTTCTTCAATATAATTCTCGTACAACTTCTGTGCTTCCTTTTCATATGAAGCCATGAGTTCTTTTTCAAGTTGCTGCACTTTTTGAAGTCCTTCAAACTTCTCTTTTTTTAATATTTCCTCATATCTATCCCTTAATTTTTTGGTCTCATCGTCTAGATTAAGGATGTCTTGAACTATTCGATCCATTTTATCACCCCTTGACTAATCTATTATACTCTTTCATTTTACTTACACAATACCCAATTATGCCATAAATACATAAAAAATAAGAAAATTAGATAAATCTATTCATAGACCTTCATCTATATCTTAATATGTCTTTATATCTTCTATTTTCTCTGTTTTCCTTAATTGTTGCAAAAAATTAATAAATAAAGCCACCTTTTTAGGTGGCCATTTTATAATGTCTCTAATCCTTTTCTAAAAGCGAGAATATTTTTTTCGTGTGTTTTAGGAGGTAGATATTTTTTAATCTTCTCTTCCCAATCAATATTTTCTAATCCTAATGCCTTTACCGTAACTCCAAGCATGACGATGTTTGAACTTTTTGCTTCACCTGCATCAAGGGCTGCTTTTCTAGCATCAATGCTTATGACATGATCAACTTTATTTTTTAATTCCTCTATCACTCCATCTGGATACTCTTCTAATCCCGCAAGTACTGGAAGTGGAAAGATTTCTTCCTCATTTACTATTAATGTTCCGCTAATTTTCAAATTTTCAATGTATCTCAACGCTTCTATTTTTTCAAAAGCTACTAATACATCAGCTTCTCCTGTGTTTATGATTGGAGAATACACTTTTTGTCCAAACTTAATCTGAGTGGTGACACTTCCTCCTCTTTGACTCATCCCATGAATTTCGCTCATTTTTACGTCAAAGCCTTCTTCCATCAAGCCTTCTGATAGAATCTTTGAAACCAAGATTATTCCTTGCCCTCCAACTCCAGCTAAAAGTAAACTCTTATTCATTTTTTCCACCTCTCTCTTGATGAACTTTAATGGCTTTATAAGGACATGTTTGAACACATACAGTGCAACCATTGCATTGAACTTTATCTATTATAACTTTGTTGTCTACCATAGATATTGCAGGGCAGCCTATTCTAAAGCAAGTCTTGCATTTAGTGCATTTTTCATCGTCAACTTCTGAGTAGAGATTAGCTCTTTTCTTTTGGACTTCTTTTATCAGTGCACATGGCTGTTTAGTTATGATCACAAATGGTCCTTCAGCCTCAAGAGCTGCTTTTATGGCTTCTTTGTTTTGACTCATAATATATGGATTTATTACTTTTATATTTTCCTCTTTTACCCCACATGCTTTTACGATTGAAACAATATCAATCATAGGAGCTTCTTCTCCTTTTATGTTTCTGCCAGTGCCTGGATTTTCTTGATGCCCTGTCATTGCTGTAATCCTATTGTCAAGTATTACCATTACCAAGTCGGATTTGTTGTATACAGCGTCTACTAAGCCAGTCATACCTGAATGAAAGAATGTAGAGTCTCCCAATACGCCAAATACTTTCTTTCCTCTTTCTGCCATTTTATTTACTCTATCAAAGCCTATTCCAGAAGAAAAACCTGCTCCCATGCAAATAACTGTATCTCCAACATATAGTGGAGCTGATGCACCAAGGCTATAGCAGCCTATATCTGATGTGACATTTATTTTGTTTTTGTATTTACTCATCTCATAAAATATTCCTCTGTGAGGACATCCTGCGCAAAGTGCTGGTGGTCTATTTGGAGGTAGAATGTCTAATTTATATGTAGAGGGTGTGCTTTCTCCTAAAACAATTCTTCTGATTATTTGAGGGGTTATTTCACCGCACAGTGGAAATTCTTCCTTACCTATACAGTCAATCCCCAAAGCTTTTATATAGTTTTCCATGTATGGTTCATTTTCTTCTATAACATAAATTTTTTCTACATGCTTTGCGAACTCTTTAAATTTTTCATCTGGAAGTGGATAACTAAAACCTATCTTTAAATATGATGCTTTATCTCCAAGTGCTTCTTTGGCATTCATGTAGCAAGCACCAGAAGTAACTACTCCTATTTTTGAATCATTTAGTTCAATCCTATTTAAGTCGGTGGTATTTGAAAATTCATGTAGCTTAGGAAGTCTATCCCTTTCCATTTCTATGTGTTTTTCTTTAGCATTTGCAGGAACCATTACATATTTTTTAGGATTTTTTATGTATTCTCTTATACCTACTTCTTCTCTTTCTCCTAATTCTACTATTCCCTTAGTATGACAGACTCTTGTAGTTACTCTAAACAAAACTGCCGTGTCAAATTGCTCTGATATTTCAAAAGCTCTCTTTAGATAGTCTTTGCATTCTTGACTATCAGATGGCTCAATTAAAGCAACTTTAGCATGTGGTGCATAAAGTCTATTGTCTTGCTCGTTTTGAGAACTGTGCATTCCAGGTTCATCAGCTGTAATAACCACCAATCCTCCGTTTACACCCTCATAGGCTATTGTGAAAAATGGATCAGCTGCAACATTTAAGCCGACATGTTTCATGCTTGCCATAGCTCTAGCTCCTGATACACTTGCACCAAAAGCAACTTCTAATGCCACTTTCTCATTAGTGGACCATTCAGAATAAATCTCATCATACATGGAAACGTTTTCCAAGATTTCAGTACTAGGCGTTCCCGGATAAGCACTAGCAACTAGAACACCTGCTTCATAAGCTCCTCTTGCTATTGCTTCATTTCCCGTCATTAGCTTTTTCATACCTACCACCCTTTCAAGTAATCTAATAACAATATATCATAATTTTTCTAAAAAATCTTAATTTTCCTCCTGTTTTTTTAATATTTTATTTCCATTTTTATGTTCAATCTCTTTACTGCTTATGGTTAGTTCCCAGTGAAGTACGAATGTAAGAACTACTCTAAGAATTGCTACTGCAGCAAGTATTATAAATTCGTCAATATTTCTAATCAGCACTGTTTTTATTATCTCAGCGGCTAATTTGAACTCTAAGCTCAATGACATAGCTTTGGCAAAAGCAAATCCAACCTCGTCATCGCTAAAATTGAATCCATTTTTAAAAAAGTGGAAAACGCTTCTTATCGCTGCAACGACAATAATGGAAACTCCGATAAGTTCAAGAAAAGATGTTATGTATGGAACTGCAATTTCCAATATGTGTTCAAATACCATAAAATGCCTCCTAAATATTATTTGGGTATACATTTATCATTGTCAATATTATATATTTAAAAGAGACCTAAGTCAAACGCAAAATGCCACACTAATTTATAGTGTGGCTTTAACATTCTTTAACTCGAAATAATCTACTCTTTTACAGCCTTTTTAATATCTTCTTTAGTGTCCTTTAATACTTCTTTTATTTCTTCTTTTCCCTCTTCTACCTCTGCTTTGGTTTTTTTTGCTTTCTCTTTCACTTCTTCAGCATCTTCTTTAATGTCTTCTTTCTTTTCTTTTAATTCTGCTTTTTTCTTATCTAGTTCTTCTTTGGTTTCGTCAATTTCTCTTGATACTTTGTCTTTGATTTTGATGTATCCTTCTTTAGTTTTATCTACTGTCTCATTAACTTTCTCTTTGATGATTTCTTTGGTTTCTACAGTCTTATTTTTAATATCTTCTCTAGTTTCTTTGCCAGCTTTTGGTGCGAAAAGTAATCCTGCTCCAACTCCTAGCAAACCACCTACAGCGGTTCCTGTAGCTATATGTTTAACTTTTTTTGCTCTCTCTTTTCTAGCAATTTCTCTTTTTTTGTTTTCAAAGTAGTTTTTAATCATAATCATCACTCCCTTATATTTTATATTGTACTCTTCCGTTCTTTCCATGTACTCCATTTGTTCCTCTGATCATCACTCCCTTATATTTTATATAATACCCAAAAATTTATATCTAACACATATTTTGGGAGTGATGTATAGCTGTTAAATTATTTAAAGAATTGAGGCAGATATTTCTTATGCGCTTCTAGCATTTCATCCAACAGTTCTTTGGCTTTCTTATCAGATGCAACTAGAGGATTTATGATCAAAGCTAGCAGAGCCTTTTCATATGATCCCTCATAAGCTGCATCTACTGTCACTCTTTCAAAAGACTTTATCTCTTGAACCAATCCATTAACTGCAACTGGGAGTTCTCCCATTGAAAGAGGCTTTGGACCATCTTTGGTGATCACGCTGCTAACTTCAACTGCACAGTCGTGAGGTAAAGATGTGATAGCACCATTATTTCTAGTGTTCACAGGTTGGATGTCTTTCTTGTCATTGTAGATAGAGTTTATGAGTCTACATGCAGCATCAGAGTAATATGCTCCTCCTCTTTGTTCTAGTTGAGGTGGCTTTATGTCTAAGTTTTTGTCCTTGTAAATTTCAAAGAGTTCCTTTTCCAGTCTACTGACTACCTCAGCTCTTACTTCTCCTTTTTTAAACTCCTCAAGTTCAGTTTGTAGCATTTCTTCTCTCATAAAATAGTATCTGTGATATGGGCATGGTATGACTCCCAAACCTCTTATAAAATCAGGTTCCCAGTTTATGTCATTGATGTTTTTTACCTCTGAGGCGCTTTTGCCACTAGCCATATCTTCAATTACTCTCTTTGTTACATTTTCCCCATCTAGATAGACATTTAATCCAAATACCATATGATTTAGTCCCGCAAAATCAACTCTCACTCTCTCATGCTCAACTCCTAAAAGTTTAGCTACACCCATCTCAATGCCAATAGGGACATTGCAAAGGCCTATTACTTTTTTTGTATGCCCGTACTTTAATAGAGCTTCCTCGATCATTCCTGAAGGATTGGTGAAGTTTATCATCCAAGCGTCAGGGCAAAGCTCAGCGATATCTTTATTTATATCCAAAATAACTGGAACAGTCCTCAAAGCTTTAAACATGCCGCCTGCGCCATTGGTTTCTTGGCCTATAAATCCATGTTTTAATGGAATTCTTTCATCTTTAATTCGTGCATCTAAAAATCCCACTCTTATTTGTGTTGTTACAAAATCTGCTCCAGGTAGAGCTTCTCTTCTGTCTAAAGTTGTAAAAATTTGAATTGGGACTCCAGCTTTTTTAACCATTCTTCTAGCTAGATCTGCTACTATCTCAAGTTTTTCTTTGCCTTCTTCTATGTCTACAAGCCATAATTCGCTTACAGGAAGTTCATCATATCTCTTGATAAAACCTTCCACAAGTTCAGGTGTGTAACTTGATCCTCCCCCTATTGTAACGATTTTTAATCCCATATTAATCAGCTCCTTCATTATAAATATTCTCCATTTGACTCTATGACTTTCTTATACCAATAGAAGCTCTTCTTCTTTCTTCTCTGTAGCGTTCCATTGCCATCGTTGTCTAAGTCTACATATATAAAGCCATATCTCTTTTTTATCTCTCCTGTTGATACACTTATGAGATCAATCGGCCCCCATGTCGTATACCCCATAAGTTCTACACCATCTGCAATAGCTTCCTTTACTTGCATCAAATGGTCTCTCAAATAGTTGATTCTGTAGTCATCATTTATTGAGCCGTCCTCTTCAACTTTGTCTACTGCACCAAGTCCATTCTCTACTATAAATAGCGGTTTTTGATATCTGTCGTAGAACATATTTAAGACTATCCTCAGTCCCACTGGATCTATTGGCCATCCCCAATCAGACGTTTTCAAATAAGGATTTTTTAGAATTTGTATGGTGTTTTCGCTATCTGACTCTTTGTCATGAGCATGTTTAGATATGGTTTCACTCATGTAGTAGCTAAAGCTTATAAAATCTACTGTATTTTCTCTCAATATTTTTTCATCATCAGGCTCCATTTTTATCTCAATATCTTTTTCTCTAAAAATTCTCTTAGAATAAGATGGATAATAGCCTCTAGCTTGCACATCTCCATAGAAGAGTCCTACTCTATTTCTCTGCATAGCTAAAAACACATCTTCTGGGTGGCAAGTATAAGGATATGTTACAGTACCCAATATCATGCATCCTATTTTGGCATCTTGTATCATCTCATGACAATCTTTAACTGCCAATGCACTTGCTACCAATTGATGATGGATAGCTTGATATACAACTTGGTCCTTGTTTTCGCCTTCTTCAATGATCAAACCTCCACCTAGGAATGGCGTATGATTCATCATATTGATTTCATTAAAAGTCAGCCACAATTTTACTTTGTCCTTATATCTTTCAAAAACAGTTTTTGCGTAATTATCAAAAAAATCTACTAATCTCCTATCTCTCCAACCGCCGTATTTTTTAACAAGGCCTAGTGGCATCTCATAATGCGATAGAGTTACAAGTGGTTGTATGCCATATTTATGCATTTCATCAAATAATCTGTCATAAAACTCCAATCCCTTTTCATTTGGCTCATCTTCATCACCCTCAGGAAATATCCTGCTCCATGCGATGGATGTCCTAAGCACTTTAAACCCCATTTCAGCGAACAATTTCATATCTTCTGGATATCTGTTGTAGAAGTCAATAGCTCTGTGAGATGGATAATAATCGTATTTTTCTTCGAACAAAACCTTTGGGTTTTGCATTTTTTCCATTCTGTCTAAACCACATGGTAAAATATCTGCAATCGAAAGCCCTTTGCCATCTTTTACATGTTCGCCTTCAACTTGATTTGCTGCAACTGCGCCTCCCCATAAAAATCCATCAGGAAATTTTAAATCTACTTTACTCATAAAATCACTCCCAAATATTATTTATACTTTATCTTGTAACTTAGAATGATAGCTGCAAAGCAAAAGGTTATTGCATTTGCAAAAATCAATGGGTAATCCTTTATATTTATGCCATGTACCACCCACAAAAACACCCCTATTACAAACATTGAATACATCAACAGTGATATGCCAGATGTGTCTTTTGTCTTAATAACTTTTACAGCTTGAGGGACAAAGGACAAAGTCGTTAAAATAGCTGCAATTACTCCTATACTCATTTGTTTCCTCCTTTGCATATGCGACTACCGCCCAAGAGGGCGGTATGCAAATAATGATTAATCCTCTATTGAATTTTCCAATTTAGCATTTTCAAGCTCTTGTTTATACATTATTTCATCTTGTTTTTTAAAGAAAGGATAATACACAACAACCGATAATGCTAAAATGACAATTTGTAACAATGCAGTTCTCCAACCGCCTAATAAAAACCCAGACACTATTGGAGGAGTAGTCCATGGAACCAAAACTCCTGAAAATGGTGGCACAAGTCCTGTTGCAATCGCAAAATACGATATTAACGCTGTGATTACTGGAACCGTTACAAACGGTATGAACATCAAGGGGTTCATGACAATAGGTGTACCGAATGTTATTGGTTCGTTAATGTTGAAAATGGCTGGCACTATGGCAATTTTACCCAACTGTTTATATTGTGCGGATTTAGCTCTAAAAACCATTGCAAGAACTAGCCCAATAGTAATTCCAGAACCAGTAAGTATCAGAAGATTATCTAGAAATTGCTGAGTTACTATCTTAGCTCCGTTGTCTATAGTAAGAGCCAAGCCTTTATCTATGATAGCTTGATTAGCTGCTGAGTTTGACGCTAATATGCCCATCATTACACCGCTTACCAAAGAAGATCCATGAACTCCAAACCACCATAAAAAAGGCCCTATAGCAGAAATTAAGATAACGGCAGGTAATGAATCTGTCAAACCTTGAAGTGGTTTTTGCAATACGTCGTAAATCCATTCTAAGAATGTTTTATTAAGACCATATTCAAATCCTATGTGAACGATCATCGCTAACACCATTATTACTGCGCCAGGTATCAAAGACGAGAAAGCATTGCTTACTCCATCCGGAACTCCATCTGGCATTTTAATTCTTATGTCTCTATTCAAAAACCATGAGTATATATATCCTACAGCTAAACCAACTATAATTGCATTTACCATGCCTTGCCCGCCTGTCCATGTCATGTCTATGACATTTCCAACAACGACGCCACTAGCTGCATCGGTTACAGAATTAGGAGATGTGACTAAGAATACTACAAGTCCTAAAATACCTGCTGGCAAGGGATCATGACCTTCATTCTTTACATATGTGTACGCTATACCAATTGCAGCAACCATACCCATTATGCCGAAGCTAGCCGAGTATATTCTAAGCAATGGGTTGATCCAGCCTTCTCCAAATATTCCAGCCATAAAATCATTGAATGCAGGAATTGGCAATTGTGCTAAAAGCAAGAAAATAGATCCTACAAGTGTTAATGGCAATATGAATAAAATCCCGTCTTTTATAGCTTGAATTGCTTTTAAATTTACAAATTTCATTACACCATTTACTATTTTTTCAGAGTTGATTTTGCGTGCCATTTTTACCCTCCTATTATTTATTTTTTTCTGCCATTTTCAACGCCGTGTTCAATACTTTTTCTCCATTCATCATTCCATAATCAATGCTGTTTATTACATCTACCGCTATACCTTTTGGTTCATATTTCTGTTTGAATTTACTTAGCATATAGCCTACTTGGGGTCCCAACAATAATACATCTGTTTTGTCAGCGTATTCTTCAAATTTATTTTCTGCTACCGCTCTTATCTCTGCGTCTATCCCTTTTTTCTCTGCTGCTTCTTTCATCTTTTTTACAAGCATACTTGTGGACATGCCTACTGCGCAAATTAAAGTAACTCTTACCATTTTAATTCCCCCACTCAATTAATGTTTTATAATAGCATATAGTTCAACAATTTCTGTCGCAAAATCCCTTACAGTCATTGCATTCATCAAATGATCTTGTGCATGAACCATAAGCAAAGTAACTTCATTCTTATCTCCTGCAGCTTCGCTCTGAATAAGCTCTGTTTGAACATCGTGCGCTAAGTTTAGGTCTTCTTTCCCAAGGGCTATTGTCTCATTTGCTTTATTAAGGTCTCCCTCCTTTGCATACCGAATTGCTTCTATGAATTTGCTCCTTGCGTTTCCTGCATTTACAATAATATTCATTATCATCGTCTCGTAATCCATTCGCATTTTCCTTCCTTCTATAATCTTTGATATATATTAATGCAATAATCGTGCCAAAACACATAGACTTCCATTTTATGTGGTTTCTAGTAATGTGTTTTACATATCTGTTTTAAAGATGTATAATATATAAAAAGATTTTTGGAGTGATATCTGTGAAACGTATTGACTTGATATTTAAAGAAATCAGCTGTCTTCCCTTTGATGTAGGTGTCAGCGCATCTGAATTGGCTGACAAACTGTCTCTAGCTAGGGCTAATGTTAGCTATGACCTAAACAGGCTATTTGAACAGGGTTTAGTTGATAAGAAAGGCACAAGACCTGTATTGTATTACAAAAAAATAACTGAAAATTCCAACAAAAATAAAACACATAAAACACATAAAACACTAAATCAAAACACTTTTACTTTAGATGAGTTTTCAAAGAAAAATCCAAGCCTTCAAGCCGAGATCGAAAAGGCTAAAGCTGCAGTTTTATATCCTCCGAACGGAATGCATATGCTAATATTAGGCGAAACAGGTGTCGGTAAATCTATGTTTGCGAATCTGATCTATAAATTTGCAGTCGATTCTAAAATATTAAATTCAGATTCTCCTTTTATTGTCTTCAATTGTGCAGACTATTCTAATAATCCGCAGCTGTTATTAAGTCAATTGTTCGGAGTGAAAAAAGGCGCTTATACAGGTGCCAATGAAGACAAAATTGGCTTAGTTGAACAGTCTGACGGGGGAATTCTTTTCCTCGATGAAGTGCACAGGCTTCCACCAGAGGGGCAAGAGATGTTCTTCACATTTATGGACAGAGGTGAATTTAGAAGACTTGGAGAAACAGATACAATAAGAAAATCAAACACATTGATTTTAGCTGCAACCACTGAAAATCCAGATTCATCACTGCTAAAAACTTTCACTAGAAGAATACCCATGCTCATAAATTTGCCCAATCTAAAAGACAGGTCGTTGGAGGAAAGGCTGAGCATGATCAGCATGTTTTTCACAGAAGAATCCTTTAGGCTAAAAATGCCAATATCAGTTTCTATCAATTCTTTAAGGGCTCTCTCAAGCTACAATTGTCCATATAATGTTGGCCAGCTTAAATCGGATATACAGCTTATATGCGCTAAATCGTACGCTGACTATATTTCTGGCAAAAAAGATGCCATTTACATTAGCAGCATTGATCTTCCAAAGCATGTTCAAGAAGGGCTCTACCAAAAAACATATCATAGGCAGTTTTGGAACAAGCTTCTTGGAATCAATAGTAGATATGCTGTTTTTGACTACAAAGCCGATTCAAACAACATATTTTTAGATCAAGATAACACTTTTAACATATATGAGATGATAGATGTTAAATTCAATGAATTGAAACAACAGGGAATGAGTTCTGAAAAACTGGAAGAAGAAATGGATTTAGATATTGAGAGGTATTTTGCAAAATACTTGACTAAAGTAAATCAATCGATAGTAAATTTAGAAAATCTAGAAAATGTAGTGGGTGAAACGATCATAAATGTGGTTGAAGAGATAGCTTTGTTCTGTGAAAAAGATTTAAACAGAAGTTTTTCTCCTCAAGTTTTTCATGGATTGGCAGTCCATATCTCAAATACGATAGAAAGACTGAAAAATGGAGGCAAAATCTTAAATCCGCATCTTGCAAAAATCAGAGCGAACTATCCAAAAGAATTTCAAACAGCCGTAAAATCTCTTGAGATCGTCGAAAGGGTGTTTGATGTTGATATACCTATAGATGAAGCTGGCTTTATTGCAATGTTCTTTGTATATGAGGATAAACCTATTGACAGGGATTTTAATAAGGTTGAAGTATTAGTTGTCGCTCATGGCGAATCAACTGCAAGTTCCATGGCAGATACTGCAAACAGGCTATTGGGAATTGAATATGCTCATGGAATAAATGCAAGACTTGATGAAAGTCCTCAAGATGTTCTAAAAAAACTATATGAATACATCAAAGTCAATATAATTTCAAACAATTTATTGCTCCTAGTCGATATGGGCTCACTTATGAATTTTGGAAAAGATTTAGAAAACATGCTTGGCTCGGATTACAACATAAAGACGATACCATTAGTCAGCACTCTTCATGTATTGGAAGCGACTCGAAAAGCAAGTCTAGGCTATCCTTTGGCCGATGTATACAATGACACATTGAAAGTAAACAGTTTTATGGATCATGTATTGCCAAAAGACTCAGCTGACAATCCTTTGGATAAGGATCCCATATCGCTTATACTGACCATTTGTACCACAGGAAAAGGTAGTGCTATGGCGCTTAAAAAAATGCTAAATGAAAAACTAAACTACAATCCAAATCACGTGAACATCGTGTCACTTAATTTAGTAGATAGCGAAAACATCTACGATAAAATTGAGTCTTTAAGCCACAGCAATAATATACTATGTATCGTGTCTTCATTTATGCTAAATACAGATATTCCACAAATTTCATTGAGCGATGTATTTAACGGTAAATTGGATAAAATTCAAGACTTAATCGACCTAGAGTCATTTTATAGAAAAATCGATGAAACACTCTCAAGCCATTTAGTGAATTTAGACGGAAAAAAAGCAGCAACTAAAATAAAAGCATTCATAAAGAGTGTAGAAGAGGACTTAAGACTTAAAAATTCAACTGACATATTAATCGGGATAATACTTCACATTGGATATAGTCTTGACAATCAAAAGGCCAACATATACCCTGAGCCTTTCTTAGATAAGGATAGTTATATAAATAGAAATCCAATACTTTATAGCACTATTAAAAAGCATGCAGAAAAGCTTTACTCTAGTTTTGATTTGAAGGTAAATGATGATGAGCTATGCTATCTCATGATGTTTTTTGACCCAGAAAGAAGAGCAAATTAAGTTAACACTTAATTTGCTCTATCTTATACATACTTGATTATGTCTAGAGGTTTGTATAACCTAATCTCTGCATCTAACTCATCATGGGAATTTTCAGTCCACAAAGCTAAAGCAAAATCTACATTTGCACCTTTTGCACACTTGTAATCGTACTCTGTATCTCCAATGTAAATGAGGTCTTTATTGTTGAGTTCATTCAATTCCATATATTTTAGCAATGGTTCAGGGTAAGGTTTGTGTAAAATAGTATCATCAGCACATACAATTGTTGAAAAATATTTCTTTAGGTCAAATCGGTCAAAATCATGATCGAATTCTTCTCTTAATTTAGATGTGACTATGCCCAGTTTATAGCCTTTTGAGTTCAATAATTCCAACACTTCTATTACCCCGTCAAAAACCTTTATAGTATCTTTGTATTTATCCATGTTTTTTAACCACAACTCAAGCCCATATTCAACATCTTTGACTTCAAACAATTTCAGTGTTTCTGCTCCGGGAATGCCCAATACATATCTTAATTCATCTATCGTATAATCCTTCCCTTTTATTTCTTTTAAAGTATCTACTAATGCAGCTAATATTGAATATTCGCTATCTATAAGAGTTCCATCTACATCAAATACAATATGCTCATACTTCATCTTATCTCTCCTTTCGTCAACCTTTATGTTATTATATTTAATAATTGATTGCAAGCATAAAAAATGCACTACTGTCTAGTGCATTTTTTATCTATTTCTTTTAAATTTAACACTGCTTCTAAAACAGCTTCGTTTAAAGTAGGGTGGATTATTAGCCCTCTCTTAATGTCAAGTGCATTTATTTTCTTTTTAAATAATAAATCCATTAACCCTATGTATTCAGATACATTTTTGCCTACCATCCATATTCCCATTATATTGTCATTCAAATCAGCTATTACTTTCACAAATCCCTCTACATATAATTTTGAAACAGCTCTCCATGTATCTTTAAACTCACAGATTCCAATCTTATATCTGTCATGTTTTATTTGCGATTCATTCATGCCTACCCCAGCTATCTCTAAAGAAGCAAACACAGCCCTTGGTAAGTTATCATAATTTTGGTGGATTTCCCTACTATAGATTATATGTTCAGCAACTTGAATTGCTTGATTTATAGCTGCATGAGCCATGCAAAGCTTCCCATTGACATCGCCTATGGCAAATATATTTTCTTGGGTCGTCCTAAAGTTATTATCTACTTTTATTCCATTTTCATCAAAATCTATATTTAATCTCTCTACACCTTTAGGGATATTTGGTTTATTCATCATAGTTACTAATAGCTTATCTGCCACAATAGTGCTTCCATCTTTTAATATTGCCTCGACACAGTCATCTTTTGTATAAGCTTTTATAACTTCTGAATCTGTCATTATTGTAACATTGTTTTCTACCAAATCTCTTTCTATCGGATAAGTTAAATCAAAATCATCATCAGGCAAAATCAGATGTTTTTTTTCCACTAAAATAATCTCTTTATTTAATTTTGATAGCACATTAGCTAATTCTACCCCTTCTACGTTTGCACCTAGAATTATTATTTTCTCCTTAAGCTGGTTGAAATTAGCTGCTTCTTTATATGTTATTACTTTTTCCTTGTCTATTATAAATTCTTTTGTACTTTTGGGACTAGTTCCGGTCGCTATGACAATATGAGAAGCTTTTATTAAATACTCTCCTACTAAAAATGTATTTTCATCAATGAATTCACCTTCTCCATAAAATAAATCAAGATTTGATTTTTGAATTAGAAGATCAATTTTTTCTTCTAATTTATTTAATGACTTTCTATAATAAGGTATAAATTCATCTTCGCTATTATTTTTAAAATAATCTGAAGCTATTTTTACAGGCAAAGCTCCCCATCTCAATGCTGTGCCCCCAAGAGTTTCTTTTTCTATAAGAGCTACTTTCTTACCTGAATTTACAAGGATCTTTGCACAGTATAAACCTGCAATCCCTCCGCCTATCACCAAACAATCGTAATTTTTTTCAAGCAAGTTCTCTCTCCCCTTTGCTTTTCTTGTGTTTTTGCAATTGTCTATTTGTAACTATAAATAAAGCTACAATGGTTGCGATATAAGGAATCATTTGAGTAAATTGCGATGGCACTCCTACTACTTGTAGTCTTATCCCTAAAGCATCAAAAAAACCAAACATCAGTGCTGCAATAAATGTCATAATCGGGTTTGCTTTCCCAAATATTATAGCTGCAACTGCGATAAATCCTCTATTTGCACTCATATTCTCTGAAAAAAGTGTGAGATAACCCAAAGAAAGATGTGCGCCAGCAAACCCACATAAAACACCACAGTAGATTGAAGATTTATATTTCATTTTTTTAGCACTCACACCTGCTGTTAAGAGAGCTTCAGGATATTCCCCAGACGCTCTAAGCCATATTCCCTGAGGTGTTTTATAAAGGTATATATATATTAAAGCGACTAAAATCCAGCTTATATACACAAATATCGAATGATTGTTAAAAATTTTGTCTAAGAAATTCACATTCTCCAGAAAAGAAAAGTTCACTCTAGGTAAAGGAACTATATCTGGAGAAGAAAAAGCGCCTTTTACTCCAAAAATGCTCCTCAATAAGAATACAGTAAGCCCACTTGCAAACATATTTATTGCTATCGCTACTATAAACTCATCTGACTTTAATTCAACCACAAAAATAGCAAATATCAATCCGATAATTACTCCAACTAAACTAGCTAAGAGCACTCCCATTAAAGATGAACCAAAAAAATAACTCCCGAGTACACCAAAAAATGCACCAAGTAAAATCATGCCCTCCATTCCTATATTTAGCATTCCCGTATGTTGAGTTAAAAGCCCTCCCAAAGCTGCTAATATGATAGGTGTGGCAGTTCTTATAGTATGTTGTAAAAGGGTTAGGTTGAAAATCTCTTTAAGCATTTGTTTCACCAGCTTTCTTTGATTTTCTCTTTATGTTTAACAAAACGAATTTATCTTTAAATCCAGCTTCACCTGCAATAAATAATACTATAATTGCTTGAATGACCATGACCAATTCCGAAGGAATCGATGTTGCATTTTCCATAGACACAGAGCCTGTTTTTAATGCTCCCAAAAATATAGCCATCAATACCACTCCTACTGGATTGTTCTTAGCCATAAGAGATGCTAACATTCCATCCCAAGCATATCCCGGAGAAATACTCTGCAAAAATCTGTAGTGCACTCCTAATACTTCAAATACTCCAGCCATACCACATAAAGCACCAGATATTACCATTGCTATGAGCATTTGTTTTTTGTCATTAATACCACCATATCTCGCAAACATCCTATTTTGTCCCACCATTTTGAAATCATATCCAATAGATGTTTTTTCCATTAAATAATATATGACAATTGCAATGAAGCTCATGAAAAATACACTGGTATTTAATGTTGATAATTTCACTAGTCTTCTCAAGTGATAGCTTTGAGCAATTATCTCTGTTCCGTTCATTTTCCCTTGTGTAGTGGCAAAGGGATAATTGACTAGAAAAGATGTAAAGAGCACAGCTACTGTGTTTAACATTATCGTGGTGATAACTTCATCAATTTTGTATTTCACTTTTAAAACCCCAGGTAAAAAAGCGTATAACCCTCCTACTAAAGCTCCAAATATTATCGCCAAAGGTATGCCTATAAAGAATGGCAAAGATGTAAAAGTAATACCTATATACGCTGCAGCAAAAGCTCCTAGATAAAGTTGTCCTTCTCCTCCTATGTTAAATATTCCACTTCGAAAAGAAATAGCAGTACTTAGACCTGTAAGAACTAGAGGAACTGTCTTTGCAAATGTAGTGGCCAAATTGTATTTCGAACCAAAAGCTCCACTAAAAAGGGCACTGTATCCTATAAATGGGCTTTTCCCGTTTATTAGCATGATTAAAGCGCCAATGATTAAAGCGACAAAAATTGAAAGAGCCAAGGATATAATGTAGCTTAAGTTTATTTTCTTCATTGCTTCTCTCAATTGTCTTCACTCCCTTTGAGTTTATTTTGTTTTCCTGTCATATACAATCCCAATGTCTGTTTGGTTACCTCTTTGTTTTTAAATTCTCCAGTTATACTGCCTTCATATATAGTGATTATCCTATCAGAAAGTCGCATTATTTCATCGAGTTCTGCAGAAACTAATAAAATTGCAGCTCCTTCATTTCGTTTCCTCATGATTTGGTTGTGTATAAACTCAGTCGCACCTACATCTACACCTCTAGTTGGCTGTGCAATGATTAAAATCGGTGAATCAAATGAGAATTCTCTGGCTATTACGACCTTTTGCATATTGCCGCCTGAGAGTTTTTTAACTTTCATATACCTATCAATAGCTCTGATATCGTATTCTTTAATCAAATTGTCCGTTCTTTCAAAAATCTTTTTCTTATTTAAATGAATTTTCTTTACGACAAATGGTTTTTTATGTTGAAGTCCCATCAGTAAATTTTCCCATAAACTCGCTTCTTTCGATAAGCCCATTGTGAGTCTATCTTCTGGCACATGAGAAATCCCTAAATTTCTCATGTTTGATGGGTTTACTTCAGTTATCTTTTTACCATTTATAAAATAGTCCCCATCCTCTATATTTCTAAGCCCAGTTAAAACCTCTACTAATTCGGATTGGCCATTTCCTTCAACACCTGCAACACCTAATATTTCGCCAGCTCTCAATGAGAAAGATACTCCATTAAGTACTGTCAATCCTCGATTGTCTTTTGCTTTAATGTCTTTGACTTCAAGCACTTTTTCTCCTGAAACTTTTTCTCTATGTAAATCATGAAACAAAACTTCTTTTCCCACCATCATTTCAGTTAATATCTTTGCATCGGCTTGTTGAGTTGGCAGGGTTCCTATGAGTTTTCCTTGACGCATCACACTTACTCTGTCTGAAATTGCCAAGACTTCTTGTAGCTTGTGAGTGATTATTATGACAGTTTTATTCATATCGCTAACTAACTTTCTAATCACATTAAATAGCTCATCGGTTTCTTGAGGTGTCAATACAGCAGTTGGTTCATCTAATATCAAAATATCAGCGCCCCTATATAGCACTTTTAAGATCTCAACTCTCTGCTGAACACCAACAGAAAGAGCCTCTATTTTTTCACGAGGGTCCACTTTAAAACCGTATTTTTGTGCTAAGTTCTTTGTAATTTCTATTGCTTTGTCATAATCCATAAAAAATTTCTTTTTCTTAGGCTCACTACCTAAGACCACATTTTCAGCAACGCTTAGTGATGGAAGAAGCATAAAGTGCTGATGCACCATTCCTATGCCTTGCTTTATTGCATCGAGCGGACTCTTAATCACAGCTTTTTTGCCATCAATGAATATTTCGCCTTTTGTCGGCTCGTACAGCCCATATAATATATTCATCAATGTAGTTTTACCTGCACCATTTTCCCCTATGATAGCATGTATTTCACCTTTGTTGATAGTTAAATTCACATTTGAATTTGCCAAAACGCCAGGAAATTGCTTTGATATATTCTTTAATTCAATTAGTTTTTCAGCCAAATAGCTCACCTCTTTCAATAAAAGTTTATAAAATGGAGAAGTATAAAATACTTCTCCATTTTCTTTATTTTGCAGTAGGCACCTCTATTTCCCCATTTACAATCATTTCTTTTATTTCATCCAGTTTAGCTTTCATATCATCAGTGACAAATTGTTTCATGTCATCAGTTCCATAGCCCAGTCCAACTCCGTCTTCTTTTAAGCCATAATAAATGACTTTCCCTTTTTCAATTTCATTATTTTGTATCTTTATTATAGTATCATAAATAGATTGACCAACTTTTTTAACCATGCTCGCTACGATCACATCTGGATTTATATACCTTTGATCAGTATCAACTCCAATTGCGTATTTACCTTGTTCTTTTGCAGCTTCGAAAACTCCTTCACCAGTTTTCCCCGCCACTTGAAAAATTATATCAGCACCTCTTGAATAAATTGCTGTAGCACATTCCTTCCCTTTAGCTGGATCTTCAAAATCTTCAGCAAAAATTGTCTCCACTTTAATATCTTTGTTTATATATTTAGCTCCAGCTTCATATCCTACTTGAAAGTTTCTTATGACAGGAATATCCATCCCACCAACCATGCCAATTGTATTGGTCTTTGTGAGCATTGCAGCTAAAGCTCCTGCTAAAAATGAACCTTCGTTCTCTGCATAGCTAATCGTAATTAGATTGTCTATTCCCTCTATCTCGTTATCTACATATATGTAATATACCTCAGGGAATTCTTTTGCAATCTCTTGAACCACATCATAAAATTCATATCCAACTACTGCAACTATAGATGCATATTGAGATGCTTGAACTAATTGATCGTTATACAATGAAGCATCATTTCTACACTCATACACCTTATACTCGATGCCTAAATCTTGTTTAGCTTTTTCAACCCCCTCATGAGCTGAATCATAAAATGATCTATCGCCCAATCCTCCCGCTATGACCAAAGCCACTTTTGTCTTCTCTGAAGAATCACCATTTTGTGTCTTTGAACTACTACAACCAGTAAAAATTGTGGATGCCATTAAAATAAAAACTAACAAAATGGCAACTTTTCTTTTCATCGCAATTACCTCCTAAATATTTAATATTTTCATGGGATTTATTGTTAAATTTTTATCATATATACAATTTATTTTTATATTGATAACAAATTTGTAATTAGGCTTAAATCCCATGTTAAGAGCTCTATAAGAAAATTATAACATATAGTTTTTAAATGTATATAGGGTAATCAACAAAATTATTTGTCCTATTATGGCTTTATAAAAATAAAATAACAGGATATTGATTGAAAATAACGCATTTTTAGCTATTTTATTTTGTTAATTTTTTAACTATTAATAAAATATAATAATGGTCTATATATTTTTTGCCAATACATAGACCATTATAATTTCAATATGCTCTATTTGCTTTTTTTAAAGATGCTTTAACTATATTGAATAAAAATACACACATCAATGTGTTTAGCAATACTGCAGGCAAAACCACTCCGATGACTAATGCGCTGAACGGCCCTGGTAAACCTGCCAGAAAAAGTGCAGTGCTTAAAAATACTACTCCACTTACAAAAGTCCCAAAAATCGAGGCTATGACAATTTGAATTTGGTCTTTCACTTTTGAATCCATAAATTTAAATAGTAAAAATACAATATTTGCTGTGATTATCTTATCTACGATATTTGGAATCTGTCCAAATGGAAAAGTAGTAGTAAATGCTGAAAACAGCCCTGCGATAATCCCTATCAAAACGACCATTTTATAGTCCTTCCTGTTCAAGTATAAAACGATAAACATCATGCAAAGCATGAGATCAGGCTTCATTCCAAATAATATCGATGGCATAGCTTGGTGAAGTATAAGACCAATAGCTAGAAATATGGATGTCAAAATCATCTTTTTTAAATTCATAAAAAATCCTCTCCTTAAATTTAATATTATTCTATTTTGAGTTATCACATACTTTCACAACATTTCATCACCTCACTAAAAAAAACTTCGCCCTAAAACAATAGGGCGAAGTTTGATTCGCGTTGCCACCTAATTTATACTTATATAAATAATAAGTATATCTCATTTTCAGATACATTCATATCCTATCTACTGTAACGGGCAGCTCCCGTCAAGAACTACTCTCAAAGAATGCTTTGATTTCGGCTTGCTCCTATTAGATCCATTCACAAAAGAAATCAGTGTTGAGTTTCCACCCGCCTCAACTCTCTATAACTTATTCTTTAGCTACTATTTCTAATCATTGGATTATTAGATGATATTATATTACATGTAATTATATAATGCAACTACTAAATTTATATTAATAGAATAATTGTAAAAGTAAATTAGCCCCCTTTTTAATTTAAAGCCTGATCACATTATAAAATGCAACCAGGCTGTTTTGAATCATTTGCTAGAGTTATTGTTTTCTTCTAAATTTTAATTGCCTTCTAAACTATAATTAAAATTTATATGAAAATCCTTAATTGTACAATAAACATCTCCCATCTCCATTTAATCTATTCGCTCTTTGATTAGCATTATTTGCGTTTTTATTTGTTCTGCCGTTTCCTTGAAATCCTGGGTTTGTATATTCTCCATTGTATCTGTCTACTTGTCTTTCAAATGCTTGCAGATGATTTTTAGAAGCATTTAAGAGTCTTTCAAATACTAGTTTAACATCTTCATCTAGATCTTCTTTTAGAAAATTTTCATACATTTGTATATTTAACTTTTCTGCCTCTATACCTGCATTGTAAGCTTCAAGTAAACTAGTTGGTGCGGTTACGTAATTATTTACTGCAGGTGTAGTAAATTCAATGTCATATTCGTCTAGTAATGGTTCTATTAAATCGATATGAGTTTCTTCTGCTCGTAAAATATTGCTAAAAGGTCTAGTGATGTTGAATGTGCTGATAATTTTTTCATATTCTGCCTTAGCAAGATACTCATCTTGTAATGCATAGGTAATCATTTCCTCTTGAGTATAGCTTTTGTCGTTTAATGCAGCTTGTGCACCAATCACAGCATTTTCGGCATAGCTAACATTATTTGCCCCAATTCCGATACCAAGCATAGATACTAGTGCCATAGTTATTGATGTTTTCTTAAGTGAATTTTTCATAATATCTTCTCCTTTTTATTTAATTTATTTTACAATGTAATTGTAAGATATAAATATGATTTAATTATGACTAAATTTGTTTTATGTATATAAAAAAAGGTATCTATATAGTATATTTGGAGGTGACAAATATGAAAGCTACAAAGTCAATGAAGTCAAGATATGAAAATATTTTAGAGAGTTATGTCGATATAGAAAATATGCTTTATGATGTAGAATTTATTCATAAATTTAGAGTAAATGTAAGGGAATTGAGATCTTTACTTTATTTTTATAAGCCAATACTAAAGGCAAAAAAATATAACTCAATTAATGAGTTCTTAAAAAAATTAAGTGGTCAATTTTCAAAACTCAGGGAAATTCAAATAGCAAAAGAGGTTTATTATAATTATTGTGTTAAAAGAGATATCTCCTATCCCAATGAATTTTCTGAGATTTTAATGACTATTGAAGAATCAATAGTGTCAGATTTAAAGAGAAATTTAATCCCTTCAAAAGATCTTGAAAAAAATAGAAGTACACTTTTAAAATTGATTAAGCAAATAGACTCTTATGAAGATTTAAGATCATTTTCGAAAAAAAGAATGAAAACTATGTCTAAAAGAATTTTAAAAAAAATAAATAAAATTGACTTTAATGATATTGAAGAAATTCACAATTTGAGAATTGAACTTAAAAAATTAAAATATGCTATTAAGTATTTGCCATCTTATCTTAAAGATTATACGCTTTTACCCGAAGATTTCGCTAATGATCTTTCTGATTTTTTAGGCTTACTGCTTGATAATTATTCAGTACTGAATATTTTGTCATCCTATCCCGATGTTTTTGATACTTCCCACAAAAATTATAACAGAGGACTATTCGAAGGATATTTGCACAGTGAATTAGCTCAATCAAGAGAAACTCTAGAAAATATGAAAATGAAGATTAGTGATATAGAATACAAATAAATATATGGAGGAAAATTATGATTTATGCACTAGTAGATATTGGTTCAAATACAATGAGAATGAACATCTATAAATGTGACAATAAAGATATTAATTTATTGTTTACATCAAAACAATCAGCAGGTTTAGCAGGTTATGTGGAAAACGGGATCATGTCAAAAAAAGGTATTAAGAAAACTATAGACTCCTTAAAAAGTTTTCTAGAGATTGTAAACCACTTTGAAGTAGATAAAATGTTTGTCTTTGCAACTGCAGCTCTTAGAAATGTCTATAACAGTGAATCAGCTGTATCTGAAATAGAAAATAAAACAGGTTTAGATATCGATGTAATATCTGGTGAGCAAGAAGCAAAATTAGATTTCATAGGTGCTACAAAACTCCTTGATTTAAAAGAAGGTATTTTAGTTGATATCGGCGGCGGAAGTACAGAGGTAGTAACTTTTAAAAATCAAAATATTATTAATGCAATAAGCTTTCCACTAGGGTCATTAAATAGCTATAAAATGTATGTAGGAGAAATTCTACCAAATAAAAAAGAAATTAAAGCAATAAAAAATCATCTAGCAAAAGAATTGAGCAGTCTTTCTGAGATAGGAGAAAATTACAAAGTATTATGTGGTGTAGGTGGTAGTATAAGGGCTGCGAGGAAGTTAAACAACTGGATCTATGATATGCCATCTGATAACAACGTAATCTCTTCAAAGGATCTAAAGTCAATGGTTAAATTTTTAAGCAAGGGATCGAAAGAAGCTATAGATACAATATTGCAAGTATCTCCTGATAGAATTCATACAATTTTACCCGGTATGATCATATTAAATGAAATAGTTAAAAAATATGGGTCGGAAGAAATCGTCGTGAGCGATTACGGTGTAAGAGAAGGCTATTTATTTGAAAAAGTTTTGAAGGAGTAAGATAATATGGCAGAAACTCAATTTCCATATGATACGAGCTACACTCAAAATAGAGAATTATCTTGGCTCAAATTTAATGAAAGGGTCTTGGACGAAGCATTAGACGAAACTGTACCATTGTTTGAAAGGCTAAAATTCATAGCGATTTTTTCAAGCAATCTGGATGAGTTTTTTATGATAAGAGTTGGCAGTCTATTAGATTTATCAAGACTTAAAAATCCCCCAATAGACAATAAAACAGGTTTAACACCACAAGCTCAGCTTGAGAATGTCTTTGAAAATGTAAAACCATTATATAAAAAAAAGGATGAATTGTTTTTTAAAGTTGAAAATTTTCTCAGAGAATATGGCATTTATAACCTTGATATAAATGAACTTACAGATAGTGAATTCACATATGTAGAAGATTATTTTAAGAAAAATGTAATGCCTTTGTTATCTCCTCAAATAATTGATTCACATCATCCTTTCCCTCATCTTTGGAATAAAAATCTATATGTAATAGGCTCTCTAGGTACAAAAGACAAAACTAATCTAGTTGGCATAATAGAAATTCCAAAGTCTATTCCAAGAGTACTGTATTTTGGCAATGACAATTTGAGATATATTTTGATAGAAAAAATAATCCTCTATTTTTTTAACACTGTTTTTAGTTATTATAAAGTGTCAGCAAAGTCGATTATATCGGTAACTAGAAATGCTGATATAAATCCAAAAGATGAAGCTTTTGACTTTGACGAAGAAGACTTTAAGATCCATATGAAGCAGATATTAAAAAAAAGATCAAGACTTGCACCAGTTCGCTTAGAAATATATGAAGAATTAGATAAAGATTTAAAAAATTATCTAATTCAAAAATTAAATATATCTCAAAACCAGGTTTTTAAAACTAAAAGCCCAATTATGCTAGACTATGTATTAGCTCTCGAAGACAAACTAAGCCCTACATTAAAATCAAAATTAACTTATCATCACTTTGATTCCCTTTATCCACCGGAACTAAATCCAAAGAAAAGCATTATTTCACAAGTTCAAAATAAAGATGTGTTGATGATATACCCATATGAAGATATCAAAGTGTTTCTTGATTTATTAAAAGAAGCTTCTCAATCTAAAAAAGTCAAGTCAATAAAAATTTCACTATACAGATTAGCGAACAAATCAAAAGTTGTTGAATATCTATGTGAAGCTAAAGAAAACGGAAAAGATGTCACCGTGCTAATAGAGCTCAGAGCAAGATTTGATGAGCAAAACAACATTGAATGGGCAGAAAGACTCGAAGAGTCTGGTTGCAATGTTATCTACGGCATTGAAGACTATAAAGTGCATTCAAAAATATGTTTAATCACTTGTGTGGAAAAAGATAAAATCAGCTATATAACTCAAATTGGAACAGGTAATTATAACGAAAAAACCGCTAAATTATACTCTGATCTGTCTTTAATTACCGGAAACAAAGAAATCGGATTAGATGCATTGGAATTTTTCAAAAATATGGCAATAAGCTGCTTAGATGGTGATTATCGCCATTTAGCTGTCGCTCCATATTCGCTAAAAAATAGATTAATTGATGAAATTGATAAACAAATTGAGAATGCAAAACATGATAATCCATCAAGGATAATCATAAAAGCAAATTCTATCACAGAAAGAGATTTGATCGATAAATTGATGCAAGCATCATGTGCCGGTGTCAAAATAGATCTAATTATCAGAGGTATATGTTGTATTTTACCAAATATAAAGGGTAGAACTGAAAATATAACCGTCACTAATATAGTCGGCAGATTTTTAGAGCACTCAAGGATTTACTTATTTGGTGAAGGTGAGAAATGCAGTATATATATTTCTTCGGCTGATTTAATGACTAGAAACTTAAACAGAAGGGTTGAAATAGCAGCTCCAGTTTATGATATGGCTGTAAAAGAAAAAATTGAGAAATTCCTAGAGCTAAATCTGAAGGATAATCAAAAATCAAGAATAATGACTAGCAGTGGAGATTATGTTAAAAAAGAAGATGAAAACGAAAAATTCAATTTTCAAGAATATCTGCTTGAATTGGCTTTAAATCAAAATGAAAATCACAAATTAAAGAGTAGATTCAATTTTATCTCAAATTTATTTAAAAATAGGTGGCTACGAAATGAAAAAGAAAGAGTTTAAGCGAATTGAAAAATTTATGAAAAAACACAATTCAGATCAAGCACATGATCTTGAACATATTTATAGAGTGCTTTATTTAGCGCTTGATATAGCTCAATATGAAAAAGATGTCGACATGGATGTGCTGATTGCTGCTAGCTTGCTTCATGATATAGGCAGAAAATCCCAATCAAAAAATAAAAATGTCAACCATGCTAAAAAAGGTGCGAAAATGGCTAAAGAATTTCTAATAGATAATAATTACGGTAAAGATTTTGCAGAAAAAGTTTCAGACTGTATTGAAAAGCACAGATTTAGAAGTGAAAATCCACCATCTAGCATAGAAGAAAAAATACTTTTTGACGCGGATAAGCTAGATGTCTTAGGTGCGATAGGCATAGCTAGAACCATAATGTTCCAGACAGAAATGCATTCTAATTTGTATAATTTAGATGAAAATGGCAATTTGCTTCATGGAGAAGATGACAAAGATGATTCTTTTCTACATGAATATAAATACAAGCTCGAAACTGTAGCGGATAAGCTTTACACCCGAAGAGCCAAAGAAATCGCTTCAAAAAGAACAAAAATCGCAGAATTGTACTACGATAGTTTAGTAGAAGAAATAGAAGAATCGTATAAATCAAGAGCACTCATCAAAGAGTTCTTAGAATAAAACTACTTCCAAAGTAAATAGACTAATAAAAACCAGACTGTTTGCTTTGGAAGTATGTGTTTATTTGTATTTATTTGTTCTTCAATTCGTCATCTATCAATTCATTATCAAGCGGCGTCTTATAAGGAGCTTTGTTTTTAAATTCTTCAACAGCTTTCTTAACTCTCGTAGTCGACGCCAATGTTCCAGGTCCAGCTATACAGCCTCCAGGGCAAGCCATTCCTTCCAATAAGTACCCATTTTTCCTCCCTGCTTTTGCTTGAAACATCAGTTTTACGCAATCAGCAAGATTTGAAGCTGATTCTACGTTTATTTCTCTCGATGGGTCTAGAAGTTGAGCTGTTTTTTTAACGGCTTCTGCAACTCCACCAGCTACAGAATACCCTCTCCCAAGAGTTGAAGCATCTTGAATTTCTTTAGATATTTCTATTTCAGATAACTCTATATTTTTAGCTACAAACATTCCCATTAATTCTTCAAATGTAATTACAAAATGAACAAAGTCTTTTACATCTTCTCTAAGTGCTTCCAACTTTTTAGATATGCAAGGTCCTATGAATGTAATAATCGCATCTGGGTCATTTTTCTTTATGTACTTCGCTGTTTCAACCATTGGCGAAGCAGAATCTGAAATGTATTCATACTGCTCAGGAAATTTGTTTTTTACCATGAGCGCCCATGAATTGCAGCAACTTGTTCCCATAAAAGGTATCTCATTTGGAACCTTTTGGAGAAATTCCTTAGCCTCATGCAAAGTTGTTATATCTGCTCCTAAACTCACCTCTACTACATCTTTAAATCCTAATCTCTTTATACCTTCTACAATCTGCTCTGGAGTGGTCAATGCACCAAATTGTCCGATAAATGAAGGCGCAATCATAGCATACATGTTTTTCTTGGTCTTGAGAGCTTTTACCAGTTGATATATTTGAGATTTATCTGCAATCGCTCCAAAAGGACATTGTATGATACATCTCCCGCAGGATACGCATTTTTCTTGGTTGATCTTTGCTCTGCCTAGATGATCGCTCTCTATTGCGTTAACTCCACAAACAGCGGCACAAGGTCTTTGATATTCAACTATAGCACTATATGGACAAGCTTCTTTACATCTACCGCATTTTATGCACTTGTCTTGATCAATTATAGCTCTATCTTTTCCTATTGATACTGCATTTACAGGGCATACATTTGTACAAGGGTGTGCAAGACATTTTCTGCAATTATCTGTAACTTTAAGAGCTCTAGTTGGACAAGCTTCGCAAGCAAAAGTTATGACATTTACTAAATCTGGGATAAATTTAGTTTCATCGACATTCACCTCATCTATTCCCTCTGTGACTCTAGTAAACTCGCTCATGCTTCTAACATTAAGCCCCATGGTAAGTCTTAGTCTTTCTTCAACTACTGCTCTTTCCCTAAATATATTTTCCCTGTATTTTGCAACTTCTCCAGGTATTATATTGTATGCAGCTTTTTCTAATTCATTAAGGTCAGTATCCTCGTATGCCATTTTTGCAATCTCTACGAAGACCTTTCTTCTTATATTTATAAGGTCAACATAACTTTCTTTCATATATTTCTATTCCTCCGAAGTTAAATTTATGACTATATTCTCATTTTATCCATTATTTTTTCCATTACAATTTGGCCAGTAGCATTGAATATTACATCTTCATCTACTATGACTACTGGAGCGATATTTGCATCTGTTGTTTTGCAATACCCCAAGCACTTAATTGATTCGATTTCTAGCTCTTCATCTTTATATTCTAAGCTATTTTCCTCAATTAATTCCCTTAAACTCTCTATTTGATCTAATAAATTCATCGCTCCTAACAAAGTACAATTTGAACCCATGCACACTTTTACTTTCATATAAATCCTCCTAACTATTGTTGGCCATTCAATAGACCCATCGGTTAATTTAATTATATTACATTTTTAAATATAGTTAAAGTATTAACCAAATATAGAAACTTTTATGTGATATAATTAATGAGAAAATAAGAGTAAGGAGGCTTGTAAATGTTTAAATTTCCAGAAGGCTTATATACAGATGTGCGGATCGAAGATGTTTATGAAACTAAAATAATCTACACAATGGGTGAAATTGAAGAATCAAAAGAAAGAACATATAAAGCTGCTTTCATAAGAATATTTGATGGAGAGAAATGGTACTATAATTCTATTTCAAATATCGAAGATATTCAAGCTGAAATTGATCTTTTATCCCAATATGCAAATCCGAACGAACATATCGAAGAAAATCCTGTCGTTAAGAAATTTCAAGTGAATAAAGAGAATTTATTGAAGTTTAAAGATGGCGATATAAAGAAAATCAGCATCAAAGAAAAGCAAAATCTACTCAAAGAATATTTCCCGGCATTACAAGAATATGAATTTATAAAACATTGGAATGCATATTATGTAGATAGAAAAATATATAAAGAATTCTATTCAAGCAAAGGTTCATCAATTAAGTTTGATAATCAGACAACTGGTTTAACTATAAAAATGAAATTTGCAAAAGGAGATAAACACTTAGCAGAAGCTTTCCAAAAATCTTCAAATAACATAAATGATATAAAGGGTAAGATAGAAGAATTTAAGTCATTTGTATCAAAATGCTATGATTTCTTAATAAATTCGAAACCAGTAGAGCCTGGCAATTACACAGTCATTTTATCACCCATTGCAGCCGGTGTATTCGCTCATGAGAGCTTTGGACATAAAAGTGAAGCTGACTTTATGATAGGTGATGAAACCATGAAAAGAGAATGGGCAATAGGAAAAACTGTTGGGAAAGAATTGTTAAGCATAGTAGATGATGGGAATATAAATGGCAACGGATATGTCCCATATGACGATGAAGGCACAAGAGCAGAAAAAACTTATCTCGTAAAAAATGGACTTTTAAGCGGACGACTTCATAGTGCCACTACTGCATATTATTTAGATGAAGATTTAACCGGAAATGCTAGAGCTATAAACTTTGAATATGAGCCAATTGTGAGAATGACAACTACCTATATAGAACCGGGAAACATGACAAAAGAAGAACTATTTAGCGAAGTGGAAAATGGCATATTTATAGATGATATAAAACACGGTTCAGGAATGTCCACTTTCACCATTGCTCCATCTCTTGCGTACTACATCAAGAATGGAAAAATCGCAGATCCTGTGAGCATATCTGTTGTGACGGGAAATGTAATGGAGACTCTAAACGAAATAGACGGCCTTTCAAATGAAACGGAAATTATGAGCTTCATATTAGGTGGATGTGGCAAAATGGAGCAATTTCCTCTGCCTGTCGGCTTTGGTGGTCCTTTTGTAAGAGTAAAATCTTTAAATGTTCAATAGGTGGTGGAATAGATGATAAAAGAAAAATATATAACTAATGTAAAAGAGATATCTTTAAATGTAAGCCAAAGTAGAATCGACTCAGTTAGAAATAAGAATATAACTAAAACCGGTCTAAGGGTGTATGATAACGGATATATTGGATATGCAGGAGCAATAGGAAATTATGATGAATCAGATTTATTAAATAAAGCATTATCAACTCTCGATAACAGAATATCATATGATTTTGGAATAGAAGCAAACAAAAAAATACATGAAGATTACTCAACAGAAATAATCGATGAAAATAAAATGCTAGATGAATTTGAAACCCTTTTAAGTGTCCTGAGAGAAGAACAACCTGATTTTTATTTCTCTCATAAATTTAATTTAACTGATTACAGTGTAAATTTAATCAATGAAAATGGCCTAGATCTATATCATAAAGACAGATTTATATCGCTAGGCTTGTTATTTAAAGAAAAAAAGTCATTAAATATAATGGATGGTTTTGTAGGATTTGAAGGAAGAAAATACGATCGCACTCTAGCATTAAAGGATATATTTCATGTATTAAATGCTTACAAAAATAAAGTAGATCTGCCAAATAAAAATATTCTACCAGTAGTATTTAACACTAGTGAGGAACTCCCATTTTTAAAATTTTTTCAAGACCTAGACGGAAATAATTTTGGCAGTGGCAGCTCACTATTAAGTGGAAAAATGGGAATTAAAGTATTCAATGACAATTTTACACTTTATCAAAATAATAATCCAAATGATATTCCAGTACCTTTCTTTGATGCAGAAGGAGTTGTCAATAAAAACTATAGATACTCATTGATAGAAAACGGTATAGTAGCATCGCCATATACAAACAAGAGAATATCCAAAAAATATAATCTCCCATTGACCGGGTCAGCTACCTGCGAATATGATGGAGTTCCAACCCTAGGTGTACCAGCTTTAAAAGTTAAAGAATCCGTAAAAACTGCTAAAGAGCTTTTAGGTGGAGAAATGGGTATCTTCGTCTTAATGACATCTGGTGGAGATTTCACACCTGAAGGAAATTTTGCAGCACCAGTTCAATTAGGCTTGCTATTCGATGGTGAAAAATTCATAGGCAGACTCCCTGAACTAAACATCTCTTCAAATCTGTTTGATATGTTTGGAAATTCTTTTAGAGGGGTTAGCAAAGATAATTGCAGCTTGCTATCAACTAGCAAATACATGATAATGGATATGAAAGTATCTAAGCTATAGCTATATATGAAAGGAAACGTGAAAAAAGCCAAGAGATATCTATCTAACAATCGGGAAGGAATTAAAATTTTATTTAGGGAATAAAAATATAAATGTAGTACAGAAGCCCATATCAGCTTGTATTTGACAAATAATAAGTTGGATGATATCATGTAAAAAATTGAATAATATCTTCAGGGCAGGGTTAGATTCCCTACCGGTGGTAAAGCCCACGAGCCGCAAGGCATGATTCGGTGTGATTCCGAAGCCGACAGTACAGTCTGGATGAAAGAAGATAACAGCCACAGTTTTATATGTGTATGTGATTTTTGCTCTGGAATATTTTATATTCCAGAGTTTTTGTTTGCAAAACATTACATACTATCTGCAGTCTAAAAATGCCCTGAACGATTTTGTTCATGGCATTTATATTTTTTTGGAGGTGTTATATGACAGACATAGAATATATGCAAATGGCTATCGAACTTGCCAAAAAAGGCTGTGGATGGGTAAATCCCAATCCTATGGTTGGCGCGGTGATTGTTAACGACGGTAAGATTATCGGACAGGGTTATCACAAAAAATACGGGGAATTCCATGCAGAACGAAACGCAATTGAAAACTGTCAAACATCGACAATTGGTGCAACCCTTTATGTAACTCTTGAGCCGTGTTGTCATTACGGTAAAACTCCACCCTGCACCGAAGCAATCATCGAGAGCGGGATATGCCGTGTGGTAATCGGTTCTTCCGACCCAAATCCTCTGGTTGCTGGTAAAGGCGCTGAAATTCTCCGCTCCCATGGTATTGAAGTGACTGAGAGTGTATTGAAGGATGAATGTGATTCTCTCAACAAAAGCTTTTTTCATTATATTCAAACTGGAACGCCCTATGTGGTCATGAAATATGCCATGACTTTAGATGGGAAAATTGCTACCCACACCGGCAAATCCAAGTGGATTACTGGGAAAGCAGCAAGACGTCGCGTTCATGAAGATAGGCATCGATACTCTGCCATTATGGTTGGGGTTGGCACTATTATTGTCGATGATCCTCTACTGACCTGTCGAATGGAAAACGGCAGAAATCCCCTGCGCATAGTTTGTGATACCAACCTTAGAACACCTTTGCAGGCAAGGATTATAGCAACAGCGGACATTTATAGCACTCTTATCGCCACAGCAGTGGCAGATCCGAAAAGGCATGAGCCTTATTTAAAGGCGGGCTGTGATATTGTCGTGCTTCCTGAAAAAAAGGGTCATATTGATTTAAACTGCTTGATGCAAGTGATGGGCAAGAAAAAAATTGACAGCATTTTGCTGGAGGGTGGCGGCTCCCTGAATTGGTCTGCCCTGCAAAGTGAAATTGTAAATAAGGTGCAGGTATATATTGCCCCAAAACTTTTTGGCGGCAACGGAAAAACACCGGTAGCGGGTTTGGGCGTAGATTTACCTGATGGAGCATTTCATCTTACCCGGCCAATCATCACGATGATAGGTGAAGATATTTTATTGGAAAGCGAGGTGATTCGATGTTCACAGGAATTATAGAAGAAATCGGAAAAATACTGACTATTCGTAAAAGAAAGGACTCTGCTGAACTTGTGGTTCAAGCCTGTACTGTTTTGGAAGATATTCATGTCGGAGAAAGTATTGCTGTCAACGGCGTATGCCTTACCGTAACTTCTTTTTCTCAAAGCAGCTTTACCGCTGATGTGATGCATGAAACACTGAGTCGTTCTTCTCTTGGGAACCTCCATACAGGATGTTCCGTTAATCTGGAGCGGGCAATGCCCGCAAATGGTAGGTTCGGTGGGCATATTGTTTCAGGGCATATTGACGGCACTGGAAAAGTTACCGCTATTGCTAAGGACGATAATGCCATTTGGTATACCATCAAAACAAGCCCATCCATATTAAAATACATTGTAGAAAAAGGATCTATTGCAATGGATGGCATCAGCCTTACGGTGGCGAAACTGGATACAGAAAGCTTCAGCGTATCCATCATACCCCATACCGATGCACAAACCATTTTATCGGAGAAACGCGTTGGCGATACCGTCAATCTGGAAAATGACTGTATTGGAAAATATGTGGAGCATCTGATGAGCACAGCACAGGCAAACACTAATATTACAGCTGAATTTCTTGAAAAATACGGCTTTTAGGAGGAAATAAAAATGTTTAAATTTAGTACAATTGAAGAAGCTCTGGAAGCCCTTAGGCTTGGAAATATTATTTTGGTTACAGATGATGAGGATCGCGAAAATGAGGGGGATTTTATATGTGCCGCTCAGTTTGCCACAACGGAAAACGTGAATTTTATGGCAGTACATGGTAAAGGACTTATTTGCATGCCGATGAGTGCTGATCTTTGTCAAAAGCTGCAATTTCCTCAGATGGTCAGCGACAACAAAGATAACCATGAAACGGCATTTACGGTTTCAATAGATCATATATCGACAACTACCGGCATTTCCGCAGCAGAACGTAGCATTACCGCCATGAAATGTGTTGAGGAGGATTCAAAACCTGAGGATTTCCGTCGTCCGGGACATATGTTTCCACTGCTCGCAAAGAAAAACGGCGTTCTGGAGCGTAATGGACATACCGAAGCCACGGTTGATTTGATGCGGCTGGCAGGTTTAAAGGAATGCGGTCTTTGCTGCGAGATTATGCGAGAGGACGGAACTATGATGCGCACGCTAGAGCTTATGGAGCTGGCGCAAAAATGGAATCTGAAAATGATTACCATCAAATCCCTTCAAGAATACCGGAAACGAAATGAAAGGCTAGTTGAACAGGTTACCTCAGCTTCTCTCCCAACCCAATACGGTGATTTCAAGATTTTCGGATACATTAACAAACTCAATGGCGAACACCATGTTGCACTTGTCAAGGGTGAGATTGGAGATGGAGAAAATCTGTTATGCCGTGTTCATTCCGAGTGTCTGACTGGGGATGCGTTTGGTTCCATGCGTTGTGACTGTGGTCAACAGTTTGCAGCAGCCATGGCACAAATTGAGAAAGAAGGGCGGGGCATTCTACTTTACATGCGTCAGGAAGGTCGTGGTATTGGCCTCATTAATAAGCTGCGCGCTTATGCTCTTCAGGATCAAGGCATGGATACTCTAGAAGCTAATCTTGCACTTGGCTTTCCGGGAGATATGCGTGAGTATTACATAGGAGCACAGATCCTGCGTGATATGGGTGCAAAGACTTTGCGGCTTCTTACCAACAATCCGGATAAGGTTTATCAGCTTTCCGACTTCGGAATGGAAATTACTGAGCGTGTTCCAATCCAAATGGACGCTACCGAGCAAGATTTATTCTACCTGCAAACCAAGCAGAAGAAAATGGGCCATATCCTAAATTATTAAGTGAAAAAGGAGATTATATAACAATGAAAACTTTTGAAGGAAAACTCGTATCCAAGGATATTCGGATCGGCATCGTTGCAGCAAGATTTAATGAATTTATTACAAGTAAGCTGCTAAGTGGCTCTCTTGACGGCTTAAAACGTCATGGGGTCAACGAAGACAGTATTGACATCGCATGGGTTCCCGGTGCATTTGAAATTCCGCTCATTGCTTCCAAAATGGCAAAAAGCGGGAAATATGACGCTATCATTTGTCTTGGTGCCGTCATCCGAGGCAGCACAACCCATTACGATTATGTGTGCAATGAAGTATCTAAAGGGATCGCTCACATAAGCCTTATCAGTGATATCCCTGTCATGTTCGGCGTGCTGACAACTGAAAATATCGAACAGGCAATTGAGAGGGCTGGCACCAAAGCAGGCAACAAGGGCTTTGATTGTGCAGTTGGCGCAATTGAAATGGTTAACTTGATCCACGAAATAGAAAAATAACAATTGCAAACCTCATTTTTGATTATGATAGAACACTTCATCTAAGTCTCCATGACTATGCTCCTGCCTTTCGCCTTTGCTGCGAATACCTTGAAAGAAGGGGTTAGCTCCACAGAAAAATTGGAGGGATAAAAAGATATGTCGCTATTTGAGAGTATCTGCTAATGAAATGCGGGCAAACTTTATACCAAATCTTGCTCAATCTGAAAAGGAAATACACCGCGGTATTATTGGCGATAAGATGACGGGCACCCTTGTCTTAAGCTAACGGTTGGCATTATCAACCCCAGTATCAGACTTTCACCGGCAAGTTTACACCCATGCTGGATGAACATATAAAAATCTAAGAGCGTACTCTTAGATTTTTATTTATTGTTTTAATTCTCATATGAAAATTCAATTTGATTTTTATCATTGTAAAGAGTTCTAATTCCCAGATTAAGTGTAGAAAAAGTAGCTAAACAAACAACTGTAGCTATAGCTATCATGATTGCAATTTGATAAAGAATTGCAGTAGTAGGAGGAGTGCCTGATAAAATTTGACCTGTCATCATCCCCGGAAGTGAAATTATACCCATCCCGACCATATTGTTTAAAGTTGGAAGGAGAGCTGTTTCTAAAGCATTTTGTGAAAATGGCAATAGTATTTTCTTTGGCTTTACCCCTAAGTTTAATAGGGTTTCAACTCTCTTTCTCTGGGAACTAAAATTATCTTTGAAACTCTTTAATCCTAAATTTACGCCAGTCATAGCGTTTCCCATTATCATGCCAGATAGGGGAATCGTATATTGAGGATTAAAAAAATCAACTCTTACAACTACTATGACAAAAAAAGCTAAGATGAGTAATCCCGAGCCAGCCAAGGATAAAGCTGTTGCCCATTTAAAAGACTTATTAAGCCATTTATTCTTAGATAATGCCCTGTGTATAGCAAACAATGTCATAGCGATTAAATAAATACTCGTAAATAACGGACTTGGATTTTCAAATATATAAGTTAAAACAAAACCTGCTAGTGTCAGTTGCACAGTCATTCTTAAACTTGCGACGATTAATAGCTTTGTTTGATTTACATTTGCTTTCTTCATGATCGCTAAAACTACAATCAACAATAGATATATCAGCGAAAACTGAAAAATACTTAATTTAACTATACCGCTATTTGTCATATTGTCTTGCTCCCTTCGATATCTATTATATCTTCTGCAAATTCTTCAGAAAGGTTTTTATCGTGGCTTACTACAATCACTGTCATATCTCTAGTTTTAGCAAGTTTTATGATATCTCTCAATAAAGATTTTGCGTTTTGCGTATCCAATGCACTAGTTGGCTCATCAAGCATAATCACCTTAGGTAAAAACGACAAAAATATAGCAGTATAAAGCCTTTGAGCTTCTCCACCAGAAAGAATACTAGTCTGAGTTTCAAGTGGAAAATCAAGCTGGCATATTGAAAGAAAATATTTAATCTCTTCTTCGTTTGGCATATTCATTTCTCTATATGAATAAAATCTGTTGAAGTTATCTTTTATACTTCCATCAAACAAATATACCGACTGCCCCACTAATAGTACTTCTTGCCTGAGTTTTAACGTGTCTATTTCATCTATATTTTTCCCTTCGTAAAAAATAGTCCCAGAACTAGGTGATAAAGTAGCATTGAATAACTTTAACAATGTACTTTTACCGCTACCTGAACTTCCAACTAGAAAAACTACTTTCCCTTTCTTGATATAAATATCTGGGTATCTTATAAAATCTTCAAAAACTAAGTCTTTTGTTTTAATTATATCCATATCCCTCTCCTATAGTTTTATTTAAGTAAAAAATAATGATTAAGGTATTTATGATAAATATTCTATAGTGGACAATTTGTCAGTATTATTATACCTCTAAAGAATACTTGTATGCTATTTCAACTGGGTTCTCAAAATATCCTTCTACTTTGCTGATGATTTTATATCCAAAATCTTCAAATACTTTTTGCATTTTTATATTTGATTCTCTCGTTTCAGCTTTAAATAAATGCATATCATCTTTTAAAGATTCATCTATAATATGCTGCATCAATATATGAGCATATCCTTTATTCCTAAATTCAGGATCCGTTCCAATGGTCATGATCTTAATATAATCATTTTCCCCTTTCCAGTTATAAATAGCAATACAAGATTTAATGACCTCATTTTCTTTTATAGCATAAGCAAAGGTTCTCTTATCTTCAAACAATTCCTTCCATATTTCTCGATCTATGTCATCTTCTGGAAAATAAATCCTTAGTGATTCCAAAAAACAATCTAAATCCTCTAAACTAAGCCTAACTATGTCTTTCATGGCACCCTCCTAAAAAATTCCCATTGAGATTATCTTACATTATCTGGTTATGGTGATGACGATAAAAAAATATGTAGCCAAATTAAAGACATTCTCTTAGATCATTCAAACATAAATTACCCTTGGCCTTTTTCCTGTCATAAAGCTCCGGTGTCCAAAATCTCGCCCACTCATTCATTTCCTTGTATCTCGAATGTTCAGGATCATAATAATTTCTCGAAAGTTAATGTTAAAAACTTTAGCATATTCAAACAAGTTCCTCACATTTTTCTTTGGATCTCTTATATAGCGTTTTATGGCATTAGTAAATACTTCTCTCTCCAACTTATTCTCATAACGGAGTACATCACATATAGTACGATCCCGATTAAATATTCTCACCTCAACCTCTTCTACTTTAATTACATCCAAACCGATTTCTAGTAGTTTTGGTTCGATATAAAAAACTTCTATTGATGGATAATCAATTTTATACTGACTTTTTTCACTATCTCTATCAACAGCTATTTGCCACGCTTGAGGTATTCTATCTGTATATCCATAATGCATCAGTGCACTTTCAAGAAAGATTACTGCATCTGGAAATAACCTTGCTATTACAGCTTCTTGCGGATATATATTATCAGATATTTCATAATAGCCACGTTTAATTCTAGTAATATCTCCACTCTCTACAAGTTTCTTTATTTGCCGACTTGAAAGCCCCAATGCATTAAGTTCTGATGTTCTTAGTACTCCACCGTGATTTTTAAATTCTTCATAAATAACACTTTTTTCAATCATAATTGCACTCCATTGTCCGCATTACGATTAGCAATGCGGGTATTTTGGTGCAATTATATCATTTAATTATTTGATTTTCAAGAATTTTAAACAAAAATAATCCTAACTCCCATGTTTTGTATTTTAGTTTCTAGTAAATCTCACAAACCATTTATACGATATTTTTTTTCTCCATCTCTAATTAAAAACTTAAACTTCTTTATAGGATTCTATATGGTCAACAGCTGTCGCTGTTTTAACTTCTTAAGACTGCAAGTACTAAGCATAGAAAACACTGCTCGTCCATGTGCATTATTTAGCATTATGGTGAGCAGTGTTTTATATAGCATATATTTATTTTGTTGGCGGAGAAGGTGGGATTCGAACCCACGTGCCCGTTAAGGCAACCTGATTTCGAGTCAGGCTCGTTATGACCACTTCGATACTTCTCCCTATTATTTTTTATTTTTTCGCAAATCTTTAAAAAAATCAACTAGTAATTTCCTACATTCGTCTTCTAATATGCCTTTGGTTACTTCTATTTTGTGATTTAGCTTTGGGTGAGATGTCAAATCTTCAACCGAGCCACAAAATCCTCTTTTTTCATCCATTGTACCTATTACCAGTCTATCAATCCTTGCATTTACTAAAGCTCCTGCACACATTGCACAAGGTTCTAATGTAACATACATAGTGCAATTAATTAATCTCCATCCACCTAAAACCTGTGAGGCCTTTTTTATAGCTATTATTTCTGCATGATGAGTTGGGTCTTTTGTGATTTCTTTCATGTTATAGCCCTCTGCTATTATTTTTCCATCATGCACAATAACAGCACCTACAGGTACATCGCAGGTGCTTAATTTTGCAAGTTCAATAGCTTTCTTCATGAAAAGTTCATCCATTATATCACCTATGGTGCACCCGAGAGGAATTGAACCCCTGCACATGCCTTAGGAGGGCACCGCTCTATCCTACTGAGCTACGGGTGCTTGCTACCATAATATTCTACATTAAATTGAGATCTTTGTCAATTACTTATAATCTTCTACATCGAATATTCTGTCTTTAAAATAGTATTTTCTATCTTCTTCTGTGATACTTCTAATAACTTTACAAGGATTCCCTATAGCTACTACATCATCTGGGATATCTTTTGTAACCACACTGCCTGCGCCAATTACGACATTGTTCCCGATTGTCACTCCAGGCAAAACAACTACTGAACCGCCTAGCCAGACATTGTCCCCAATTTTTATGGGTATGCCATATTCATATCCTGAATTTCTTGTATCTGGATGAATTGGATGCCCTGCTGTGAGAATCGAAACATTTGTTGCAAATAGACAGTTTTTTCCTATGGTGACTTTCCCTACATCGAGTATAACTAAATTGTGATTTGCATAAAATCCATCACCGATTTCTATGTTATAACCATAGTCACAATAAAATGGAGGTTCTATGTGAATCCTACCCTTTGTTATGACTATATCTTTGATCATTTCATGTAGTTTCTCTAATTCATCTGGGTATGTGTGATTATAATCATAAATTTTTCTCTTGTTTTTGAGTCTGTCCTCCAATAACCCATCAAAATTTGATTTATATGGAAGTTGATTTAGCATTCTCTCTTTTTGATTCATATTCCCACCCTTTCTTTTCATATTCTTATCATATAATATTTATATGATTTATGCTATAATTATAAATTAATATCATATGATTTGAAAGGAGCTTAGCCATGGCAAAAGATACAGATATTTCACTTAGAAATATGACAATCTATGAAGTATATGTGAGAAATCACTCTGAAAAGGGTGATTTTAATTCAGTAACTAACGATTTAGAAAGGATTAAAAGCTTGAGCATGGATATAGTTTGGCTTATGCCAATACATCCAGTAGGTAAAGTAAATAGAAAGGGTAGCCTAGGTTCCCCATACTCGATTTATGACTATATGCAGATAAATGAAGATTATGGTACATTAAATGATTTTACCAACTTACTCAACAGAGCTCATCAGTTAAATTTAAAAGTTATGATCGATGTTGTTTACAATCATACTTCTCATGATTCAATTTATTTAACCGAAAATCCAGATTTTTACTATAGAAAAAGCGATGGTTCGCTGGGAAACAAAGTAGCTGACTGGTCTGACATCATAGATTTAGATTATGCGAATAGAAAGCTTTGGGACAAACAAATTGAAGCTTTAAAATATTGGGCAAGCCTTGGAGTTGATGGATTTAGATGTGATGTCGCAAGTATGGTGCCAATTGAGTTTTGGCTTGAAGCAAGAGAAAAGTTAAAAGAGATAAATCCTGATATAATAATGCTTGCAGAAACGATTGAGGGTTCATTCTTAGAATATGTAAGAAATCAAGGCATATATGCTGCATCTGATTGCGAAATGTATCAAGCATTTGATATATGCTATGACTATGATACACATGGAGAATTTTTAAAATACCTAAATGGAGAAGCAACTCTTGAGGATTATTTAGAGAAAAAAAGGATACAAGAGTACATCTATCCTGAAAATTATGTTAAATTAAGATACCTTGAAAATCACGACAGGCCGAGAATAGCTTCAATGTTGCCAGAAGATTTGCTTTTACAATGGAGCGCATTTTTGTTCTTTGAAAAAGGGTCCACTCTTATATATGCTGGTCAAGAAGCAAAGGATAAAAAACTTCCATCTTTATTTGACAAAGATCCTGTTGATTGGAGTGGATTAAAGTCAGATTTCCATTTAAAGCTTAAAAAATTTGCTGAACTCAAGAAATTGCCGATTTTTGCAAACGGTAGATATAAATTGCATAATATTGACAAAAAAGGTGTAATTCTTGGGACTTATGTGTTAAATGGTGAGTGGTTATTTGGGGTATTCAATGTAGAGGGAAAAACTGGTAAATTAAAATTAGAATCTCATTCTGAAGGTTATTTTGATATACCAAAAATTGATGATGGAGAATATGAAAATCTATACGACGGTTCTAAAATAATCATCGAAAACCAATCTGTTGAATTAGCTCATAAGCCTATATTATTTAAAGTTGATATTTAAAAAGACTGTGGCAAGCCACAGTCTTTATTCAAAAGCAGGGGGATTTTTTAGTTTATTTCTTTGTAAAAAATATATCACAACAAGTACAATTATTCCAAAAGAATCAGTTAAAATTCCTGGTTTTAACAGCAACAAAGCTGCTGCTAATAATGCAATTCTTTCTATTATATTAGTGTTTTTGATTAAATGCCCTTCAACTGCTGCTGCTAAACAAACTATGCCTATCATAGCACTTAACGCTACTGGCAGAGCTTGAAATACCGATATAAATTGTACTTCTCCTCCTACTACATTTTCTACGAGTATCAGGTGAGGATCAATCGCAAAAATATATGGTACTATAAAGGCGGCAAGTGCCAATTTCACAGCCTGTAACCCTGTTTTCATTGAATTTGCTCCTGCTATCCCTGCTCCTGCATATGCGGCTAATGCAACAGGTGGAGTTATATCTGCTACTACCCCAAAATATAAAATAAACAAGTGTGCAGCCATTATATTTACATCAAGGCTGACTAGTGCTGGTACTGCCATGGTTGCTAATACAATATATTTTGCAGTCGTAGGTAAACCCATGCCTAAAATAATTGAAGCTAGCATTGTAAAAAATAGCGTGAGAAGTAAATTTCCATTTGCTAGAGTCACTATTATTTCTGCTATTCTTAAGCCTAACCCTGTTAAAGTTACAACGCCAACTATCATCCCAGCACATGCACAAGCACAAGCTACTGTTATAGCTCCTTTTGCTCCTGATTCAAGAGCATCTAAAAAATCTTTGAAAGTAAAGGACTTATCTTTTTTAACTAGAGCAACTATTATGGCTACGATTATGCTTATAGCAATGGCTTTAAATGCAGCTAATGTTGGAGTGTTGCCTGTGACTAAAAATACTATAACTGAAATTAATGGAATCAATAAATACCCTTTGCTGATGAGAAGTTGTCTTATGCTTGGCAGCATTTCTCTTGGCAATCCTTTAAGCCCTAGTTTTGAAGCTTCTAGATGCACCATAGTTCCTACTGCAAAATAATATAATATTGCAGGAATCGCCGCTGCTATTATTATCTTTGAATAAGCAATCCCTGTAAACTCCGCCATAATAAATGCTGCAGCACCCATTACCGGTGGCATTATCTGCCCTCCAGTAGATGCGGCTGCTTCTACAGCACCTGCAAAGTAAGGTTTGTATCCAGTTTTTTTCATCAGCGGAATTGTAAAAGCTCCTGTAGTTACAGTATTTGCTACTGAGCTGCCTGAGATAGATCCCATAAAGCCACTTGCAACTACTGCAGTCATAGCAGGTCCACTTTTAAAACTTCCAGTTAAACCATAAGCTAAATCTATAAAAAACTTACCTACTCCTGTTTTATCAAGGACTGCCCCAAATAATATGAACATGAATACAAAAGTAGCTGAAACACCAAGAGGTATTCCCATAATTCCTTCTAAACCTAAGTACATATGAGAGATTATTCTTTCGATGGAAAATCCTCTATGAGCTAACAATCCTGGCATATATGGGCCAAAATATGCATAAATCAGAAATAAAATAGCAACTATCGGAAGTTCAGGCCCTACTGCTCTTCTCGTGATTTCCAATGTTATAAAGATCGCCAACATTCCTAATACTAAATCAATATTTGTCGCACTCCCGCCTTTAGCTGCAATGGTATCAGAGAAGACAAATATATACCCAAAGACTGCAACAGTCAATATTATAAAAATATAATCTAGCACAGATGGTTTTTCTTTATTTGATTTTTTACTAGATGGATAAAGTAAAAATCCCAAAACAAACGCAAACATTATATGAAGTGATCTTTGTTTATATGATAAGAGCGTTCCAAATCCTGCAGTATAGAGGTGAAATAAAGACATCGCTATTGCGATAGCTCTTGTTATATTGTCAATATTACCCTTTAATTTTCTAAGCTTAGAGGTATCTTTATCGTATGATTCTAATAATTTATCTACATCTAGGTTTTGTTCAATGTGAGAACTATCTTTATTCGCCAATTTTATAACCTCCTTGTCAAATATCTTATGAAGCTTATTTTTCTAGAACTGAATTTAACAGCCTGCATCGGACTTGAAAAATCTAAGAATTTGTATTCCTCATTGTTTAAAAATAATCTGTGGTCTGCTCTCACAGCTCCAGTCCTATAAATCAGTTCTTTGAATTTTTCTTTGATATTGTAAATTCTAAAACCATCATTTGTCTTTTCGAAGTCGTATTTTGTTGTCGCAGGTAAACCAGCTCCATATGACCTAAAAATCGTCTCTTTTAATATGATATATCCTTCATTAATCTCATAATATTCCTCAACTTCTGTTAATTCTACAGAATGAGTATATGAAACTTTGAATTTATCTTCTTTTAAAATCCATGTCTTTAGAATTTCTCCACTTCTATAATCACTCACGACTAATAAATTCAAAGGATATGTGAATATCATAAATATGATTAATGAGATTATTATTAGAAAGACTCCTCTATTTGAAGAGCCTTTTTTTAAATCTTTATCACTTAATACCTTGTTCAACATAGTATTTTTCAGCTCCTGGATGTAAATCAATTGGCATGCCCTCAAGAGCAGTTTCAAGTTTTATATCGTTTCCTTTATCATGTGTATCTATTATAATTTGTCGGTTTTCAAAAATTGATTTTGTCATATTGTAAACTAAATCCTCGTCTAAATCCTCAGGAACTATTAGCATTGCCATTACTGCAGCTGCAACTACATCTTCATTTTGGTTTTTATAACTGTCCTTTGGTATGATAACTTCAGTATAAAAAGGATATTTTTGTTTCAATGATGCAATTTTCTCTTTATCTAAAGATACTATTACAATATCAGCTGTTTGAGTAACTTCAGTTACTGCTGATGTTGGAATAGCTGCTGTTACAAATGCTGCATCTATTTGTTTATTCTTTAATTGATCACTGGCTTCATTAAAAGACAGATAATCTGCTTTACCTAGGTCATCATATGTAAGGTCGTATTCTGCAAGGATTTGTCTAGCATTTACCTCAGTTCCTGAGCCAGGTGCACCAACTGCGACTTTCTTTCCCTTTAAATCTTCTACAGACTGTATGCCTGAGTCTTTAGTGGCGATTATTTGAATTACTTCTGGATAAAGCATTGCCATCCCTCTAATATTTGTCACCTTTTCTTTGTCCTGAAAAGTTTCACTTCCAGTCCAAGCATAATAAGCAACATCATTTTGTACAAACCCAACTTCAGCTTCACCTTGTGATATTAAATTGATATTTTCAACGCTAGCACCTGTGGATTGAGCATTTGCAGTGACCCCTTCGATGTTTTCATTAAATATCTTTGCAATTGCTCCGCCTAATGGGTAATACGTTCCACCAGTTCCACCTGTTGCAATTGATATAAATGTATTCTCTGGTTTTGTTCCTGAATCAGAATTTGTGTCGCCGCCTGAACTACACCCAGTAACTATGCTTGCTGCCAATAGAATAGCTAATAGGAAAGATAAATTTTTCTTCATTGTCTCACTCCTTTTTGAATTTTTTGTTTTCTTTTTATGCATTTGTATGAAAGTATTATACATTATACTTTGATTAATTGCTAGTATTATTTTCGTATTATTAAGCTAATTGCAATTTTCTTTTTATAAAAATGCAAAAGCTCAAGTTATTTACTTGAGCTTTTTAAAATATTAAATTTATTTAATTTTATTTGCCGTCGATTACTTCTTTCCCATCCATGTACTTTCTTAAAACTTCAGGAACTACTACTGTACCATCTGCTTGTTGATAGTTTTCGAGTATTGCTGCAAAAGTCCTTCCTACAGCAAGTCCAGAACCATTTAATGTGTGTACATATTCGACTTTCTTTTCATCTTTTCTTCTAAATCTAATGTTTGCTCTTCTTGCCTGATAATCCTCAAAGTTACTGCAGCTGGAAATTTCGACATATCTGTTGTAACTTGGCATCCAAACTTCTATGTCATATGTCTTAGCTGATGAAAAACCTAAATCTCCTGAACACAACATGACAACTCTATAAGGAATCTTTAACAATTTAAGTACATCTTCAGCATTGCTTGTCAGAGTTTCTAACTCATCATATGAATTTTCAGGAAGTGCAAATTTAACCATTTCAACTTTGTCAAACTGATGATTTCTTATAAGCCCTCTTGTATCTCTACCTGCAGAACCAGCTTCCAATCTAAAACAAGGAGTATATGCAGTTAAATACATAGGCAAATCCTCTTCATCAACTATTTCATTTCTTAAGAGGTTTGTCAAAGGTACTTCTGCAGTGGGCACTAAAAAGAAGTCTTTACTTGGAACATAGAACATGTCTTCCTCAAATTTAGGCAATTGCCCTGTTCCGATCATACAATCTCTGTTTACCATGTATGGAGTTGCCATTTCAGTATACCCATGTTTACTGGTGTGCAAATCTAACATGAAGTTTGTGATTGCTCTTTCTAATCTTGCTCCGTCGCCTCTAAATACGCTAAATCTAGTTCCAGCGATCTTAGTAGCTCTTTCAAAATCAAGTATTCCAAGTTCCGTTCCAATATCCCAATGAGCCTTTGGTTCAAAGTCGAAGGTTTTTACTTCTCCTACTCTTCTCATTTCGATATTGTCTGCATCGGATTTTCCTACTACTACAGATTCATGTGGTGTGTTTGGTATATTTAGCAATAAATCCCTGATTGAATCGTCTAATTCCTTTACAATTTGATCTAATGACTTTGTCCTTTCAGCTATTTCCTTCATTTGCTCTAAAATTTCCGAAGTGTCTTTACCTTCTTTTTTTAATCTTGGAATTTCTTTAGAAACTTTGTTTTGCTCGCTCTTTAAATTCTCAAGTTCTACTAATGTCTGCCTTCTTTTTTCATCCAATTCCAAGACTTTATCTATCGGGTAATCTCCACCTCTTTTTTCCAAAGCTTTCTTTACATTTTCAGCATCCATTCTAATTCTTTTAATATCTAACATACAATCACCCCTTATAAAAAAATAAACTCTCAATCCCAAATCTTAGGGACGAGAGTTACCCGCGTTGCCACCCTAGTTAGCTAAAAGCTCACTCGAATAGAATTAGTTCAGGGTTGGATATAAATAATTCCGCCTGTCAATTTACACCACCCATTGACTCTCTATAAGGCTTTCTTACTCATTGTATCCCTTCATCACTATATTAAATTAAATTTAATTATACCATATGAATTAGCATTGTCAAGGGAAATGTTACAAATATATGCTTTTTATCTTCTTTGCTCTTTTTAGATTCAATTTTTTGAGCATTTTCTTGTATATCTCAACATCTCCAGTTGTATAAATGCTTATGTTTCCTTTACCTTCAGTATTTAACATATCATTGTCTTTTAAGTAATGCTTAACTGCAACAGCTTCATGTATCGCAGGATTAATATAATTTAAATTAGAATCGATTTTATAAAACAAGTCCTCGACTATAGGATAATGTGTACATGCTAAGACAACATTGTAAATATCACCAGATTCCTTTATCGCCTCAATCCTATCTTTTAAGCACTCTAGTGTTTCCGAAGAATCGAATTTACCTTGATCAATGAGTTTAGCTAACTCTCTACTTTTTATGCTAAAAATCTCAATATTTTGGGATCTTGCTTTTAGTTTTTCTTCATAAACTTTTTTATTGATCGTAAATTCTGTTCCAAATATTGCAATTTTACCAATACCACTTTTTATTATATGCTCAATAGTGGGTTCTACTATATCTATTATTGGATAACTAAATTTCCCTTCAAATTCTTTTGATATCGCCGAAATCGTGTTGCACGCAATAGCTACTAATTTTACATTCTTCTTTTCTAGGAATTTCAACATCTTCATTGTCAGTTCATAAATCTCTTCTTCTTGCCTATTTCCATAAGGTACATTTATATTGTCCCCAACGTAAATTATGTCTTCATTTGGCAGTATTTTCTGTATCGAATCTATTACTGTTAAACCGCCAATCCCAGAGTCTATCACCCCAATGGGTCTTTTGTCCATGTTTTTCCTCCTCTAAAGTTGCATGTCTCCTTTTTTAATCCACCCTTTTTTTCTCATCCACTCGGATACCACGAAGGCTATGATACCAGGAAGTATGAAATGCATAAGAATGATCGAAGTGATTACATAAGTTGAGGCACCCATAGTTTCTATCATTGCTATTTGTCCAACTAAACCACTTGTTCCCATGCCAGCTCCTATTGCACTGCTTTCAAGTTTCAACACCGCAGTGGAAATAGGTCCTAATATCGCAGATGCAACAATTGCGGGTATCCAGATGCGTGGATTTCTTATTATGTTAGGGATTTGTAACATCGATGTCCCTAAACCTTGGGCTATAAGCCCTCCCATTTTATTTTCTCTATAAGATGCTACTGCAAAACCTATCATATTTGCGGCACATCCAACAGTTGCTGCTCCGGCGGCCAATCCTGATAAATTTAATGCCATTGCAAGCGCTGCAGAGCTTATTGGAAGTGTTAGTATGATTCCCATGACAACTGATACTGTTATTCCCATTGGAATCGGATGTAGCTCAGTGAGTCTATTTATAAATGCGCCTAGTCCATTCATCATAGCTGCGATATATGGGCTTATGTAATAGCCAGTCATTCCGCCAACAACTATTGATGTCAGCGGTACGAGTATTATGTCGAATTTAGTTTTTCCTCCTACTAATCTTGAAACTTCTGCCCCAACTAATGCTGCAACAAATGCTCCTACAGGTTCTCCCGTTTGAATGATTGCAGTGGCTCCATCAAAGATGATTGAATTAGCACCTATTGCGCCTGTAACAGCTGCTGCAAAAACTCCAAGCGGAGGAGCTCCTACACTATATGCCACTCCTACTCCTATTGCAGGTCCCATAAGTTTCTGCGCAATATTCCCAAAAACCAATAGTTGTGGAATACCCGCATATGTCCCTATTTGCTTTATAATAAGCCCAATTAATAATGATGCAAAAAGCCCATGAGCCATTCCATTTAAAACTTTAACAAAATAATTTTCTACTGAAGAGCCTCTGTTCGCCATCTCTTTCCCCTTTCAATTTATTCCCATCTTAAATCTTTTCCATAGAATTTAAGTGGTAAAAACTTATCTGAAATTCTTGAAAAAACTCTATCTGTATACACTTTTGAAAGTTCATTTGGTGTTAGATTTGTCGATATTATAGTTTTTTTATTCTTCAATATTCTGGTATTTACAATGTTGAAAATTTCAGCATTTGTGAAAGTATTTGTCATTTCTGTGCCCAAATCATCTATTATCAATAGATCACATTCAAAGAGAAGGTTATACTCGTATTCACTCATTTCACTCGTTTCAGCTCTAAATCTCCTGTTGCTCAATAGTTCCAATATCGTGAATGCGGTTTGATATATCACTATCTTATTCTTATCTAATAGCGCTTTGGCAATGCAACTGCATAGATATGTCTTGCCAAGCCCCGTTGTGCCGTAAAACAAGAGATTTAATGTATTTGGCTTGTCAAAATCAGCTACAAAACTCTCTGCAATGCTCAATATATCGAGCATATTTTCTCTTGGTGTAAGGCTCTCATTTTCAAATGGTTCATTGCTAAATACATTGATGTCAAAATTCTTAAAGTTTTCTTTTTCCAATATAGCTTCTAGATTTGACATCTTATAGGCTTTGTTTATAAGAGCTTGTGTTAAACAATGGCATTTACTGCCGTCTTCAAGGTATCCAGTGTCCTTGCATTTATCACAGTCGTAAGTCAATTCCAAATAATCTATCGGTATATTTGATTCACTTAAACAATACGCTTTCTCCATTTTAAGATTCTCTATTTCTTTCTTTGCCTCTCTGACTATTCTTTCGTTTTCGTCAGGATTTAATAAAATTGCTTTTGCCATTTTCAAAGATGTTAATTTTATTTTTTCATCTATTTCTTTTATCTTTGGAATCATTTTATAGACCTTGTTTTGTCTAATTATGAGTAGCCTTCTATTTTTATCTCTCTTTCTTTCAAATTCCTCTTCAATTTCTTTAAACAGGGGATTAGCCATTTACATCACCTTTTGTATTTTTTATATAGCTCTCTCTTTTCTTCCTAAATATCTCTTCTAGCTCTTCTTTTGTGTAATTATTGCTCCTCTGTTCAAAATTGTGGAATCTATTTTTAGTTGCTTTGTTATTGTTTGCAGAGTTTATCTTTACTTTTTCTTTAACTTCTTTTTTATCGAGTTGTTCAATATCTTCAACTGTTTTAAATCCTTTATTATACCAGTCGCTGATCACTCCATCTATGTATTTTACAGTAGGATACATAATATTGCTAGCTTTTTCGCATCCCTTTAATACAATTTCTAGCGAATAGCCGTAATCATCAAACCATTTGTTGATTAGTTTAAAATCTCCTACATTTACTCCTTTGTGTGAAAGTCCCAATGCTTTCATGACCTTTTGATATCTGTAATATTTTTCATCTTCATTTTTAAAGTAATCAATTACTGAATCAATATTAGTAAGTCCTAAGTCATACCAATTTCTGACGATGCCTTCTACGTATTTTACGCTTCTCTTCCCCTTAATTTCACATGAGTAATTAAAAGCTTTCTCAATGACATCTGGATTCATATTGTATTCTTTTATCCATCTAATTATTTCCATTTTTTCTGTTGGTTGAAGACCTCTATGCATCAAGTAATCTATATTTGTAAACATGTTATTTATCGATGGTATTTGATTAGCTTCAATGACTTCCTTTTCTAATGTATTTTCTTCTTTTTCTTTCTTGTTCTTTTTAAAATTGTTTTTAATGTATAGCTGTTTTAGATTTAGAAATGTGACTTTGTAGTTTACTCCTTCGCCTTCTTTTTTAATTATTCCTTTGCTCTCCCAAAAATCCCAAGCTCCCAATACATCTTCTAATGGTATGTCCAAATGCTTTGCAATAGTTTTATTGTTTACCTCTATGTTTAAATCTCTATCGTGTGCGTATTTATATCCCAATAGATAAACTTTTACATATGTTCCATTTGCCATAGGCATGAAATCATTTAAAAATATATTCTCTATAGGAGTATCCCCTAAGTCCATATCAGTTGTTTCAAGCGTAAAATCCATCTTTCTCCCCATCCTTAAATAGACTAAAAAACTTGCGTCTAGTCAATTTCATCCTGTATATCCGTTGATATATTATACCATCTTCTATCACAAACGCATCTCTCTTTTCCACGAAATATGGATTTCTTATATCTAAATTCTGATCAGGAAAAATATCTAGATAATATGCTATATTTTGAAATCCTACCTTTTGATATAGATGATATGCCCTATCATTAAATTCTGCAACTTCTAAATAGAGTGTCAGCATTTTCATCTTTCCAAAATAATATGGCAAGAAAGTCATAAATGTCTCAGTGCCATATCCCATGTCTAAAAAATTAGGATCAAATACTATCCCAAGATAAGCGTTTCTAAATAAGTATTTTTTATCCTTTATTCCGAAATAGCCTATTAAAATTCCATCTTCATTTCTCACACTATAATAGTGATTTCTGAAAGGTTTTGTCTTTATATTGTACCATTTTTTTATGTCTGAATCAGTCCTAAATGGGAAATTGTAATCATCTAACAGCACATTTTCATGTTTTCCCCAATTGATCATATCATATACATCTTCTAGCTTTAAATCTTCAATGGTTATTCTTTTGCCCTTAAGCTTCATATTAACCTCCAAAAAAGCTCCGAAGTTGCCCTCGAAGCCTTTAATAAGTCACAAAATTTTTATGCTTTTATTGGCCATCCATATACTTTTCTAGATTTAAAAACTTCGTATATTCTTTCTTAAATGCTAGTTCTACTTTACCTGTAGGTCCATTTCTGTGTTTTGCTATGATTACTTCCCCGATATTTTTCTTTTCCGAATCCTCATTGTAATAGTCATCTCTATATAAGAATAGTACAACATCGGCATCCTGCTCTATAGCTCCAGATTCTCTCAAGTCTGAAAGTATCGGCCTATGGTCTGCTCTTAACTCAGGCGCTCTTGACAGCTGAGATAAAGCTAGCACCGGGCACTCCATCTCCTTTGCAATTGCCTTTAATCCTCTAGATATCGCCGAAATTTCTTGTTGCCTGTTTTCTGACCTAGAGTCCATTTCAACTAGCTGCAAATAGTCAATCACAACCAAGTCGAGCCCTCTTTCGACTTTCATTCTCCTGCATTTAGCTTTCATTTCCATAAGTGATATTCCTGCGGTATCGTCAATAAATATGTTCATCTTGGAAAGTGGAGCCATGGAATTTACTACCTGTATCCACTCGTCATCAGACAAATTTCCACTGATGATTTTCTGCAAGTCCACATGGGCAGTAGAACTTATTATTCTTTGAGCAAGCTGCTCTTTAGACATCTCTAGCGAAAATATGGCTACATTTGCCCCTCCTTTTATAGCTGCATTTGTAGCAATGTTTATTCCCAAAGCGGTTTTGCCCATAGAAGGTCTGGCAGCAAGCAGAATCAGATCTGATCTTTGAAGTCCGGATAGCTTTAAATCAATATCGACAAATCCTGTAGTAAGTCCTGTCAATTCTCCTTTTTTAGCTGCTCTTTCTTCTATCTGCGAAAAACTCCTAAGCAGTACATCATTTATTGGGTAAAACCCTTTGTTGTGTACTCCTTGAGTTATGTCAAATATTTCTTTTTCTGCTTTTTCTAATATGAGATTTACTTCTTTGTTGTCTTGGTAAGCTAGGCTCATTATCTCATCGCTTGATTTAATTAGTCTTCGGAGAATTGATTTCTCTTTAACTATTTCGCAATAAAACTTAGTGTTAGCGGCAGAAACAACAGAAACTGATAATTCTGCAAGATAGGAAATCCCTCCAACGCTATCGAGAGTTTGTCTCTTCCTAAGTTCCTCAGACAAAGTAACCAAGTCTACAGGTTCATTTTTATTATATAATGAGATGATCGCCCTAAAAATCTCTTGATTTGCTTCTTTATAAAAGTCTTCGGCTTTTAATATCTCTAGTGCTGTATTTACTGCCTCTTTGTCTAAAAGCATAGCACCTATAACTGATTCCTCGGCTTCAGTGTTATTTGGAGGAATTCTTCCAAGTGTTGTATCCAAAGTTTACCACCCCTACAGTGCAACTACATTGATTTTCAATTTTGCAGTTATGTCTTGATATAGCTTAACTTCTGCTTCAAAATTCCCTAATGATTTTATATTTTCCTTCAATTCGATTTTTCTTTTATCTATATCTATTCCATATTGTTCTTTTAAGTTGTTGGCAACATCCAATGCTGTGATCGAGCCAAATAGCCTTCCTTGACTTCCTGTTTTCACTTTTAGTGTAACAGTTAAATTTTCTAATCTTTCTTTTAGCTCATTTGCAGCTTCAATTTCTTGTTGAATCTTTTTAGCCTCTTCTTTTTTTCTTTCTTCCCATTTCTTTAAATTTTCTTCGTTTGCTTCAATAGCTAAATTTTTAGGAAAGAGAAAATTTCTGGCATATCCATCTTTAGAATTAACTAAATCTCCAGCTTTGCCTAATCCTTTTACATCTTGTAACAAAATTACCTTCATTTATCATTCACCCTCTTGTAAGTATTTATCTATAGTTTCTATTAGCGTTTTTTCTGCTTCTTCCATTGATACATCATAAAGTTGAGTGCCTGCACTTGTCAAGTGTCCTCCACCACCTAGTTTTTCTAATATAAGTTGAACGCTTATATTCCCTAAGCTCCTGCCTGATATATGAATGCTGTCTTTTAGTCTGCACAGTACAAACGAAGCCTCTACATTGTTAATATTTAAAAGCTCATTCGCTGCTTGTGCAGCTATCAATATTGAATCATCCATGGTTTTTTCAAGTCTCCCAATAGCGATTGAATTGTGAACTAGTTTTGCAGTTCTTATGACTTCCGCTTTGTTTATAAATGTGTTGAAGTCGTCTCTAAAGAGCTGTTTTACTACCAAAGTATCTGCTCCTGCTCTCTTTAGTATAGAAGCAGCCTCAAATGTTCTAACTCCTGTTTGAAAAGTAAAGTTTTTAGTGTCTACTGTGATTCCTGCTAAAAGAGCCTCTGCTTCAAATTTTGTTATTTTATTTTCATACCCCATGTAAGAGATTATCTCAGTGATCAACTCCGATGTACTCGATGCGTAAGGTTCGATATAAACTAGCATAGAGTCATCCATGAACTCAGCGCCTCTTCTATGATGGTCAATTACTACAATCTTTGATATCGAATCTATAATTTCTTTAGATTCTGCCAAGCTAGGTTTGTGATTGTCTACATTTATCAGCAAATCATTTTCGCCAATCATATCTAAAGCTCTTTGCGTGGAAATTAATTTTTCCTTAAGCTCTGGGCTTTCACTCTGCATCAAAGCCATCATATTTTTTATAGAAGGATTTTCTTCATTGAATATTATATAACCTTCTTTTTTATTTTCAACTACTGCTCTTAAAGTTCCAAAAGCAGAACCTAAAGCGTCCATATCTGGATTTTTATGACCCATTATAAAGACTTTGTCGCTTTGAGTTATGAGCTGTTTTAAAGCATCTGCCATTACTCTGGCCTTTACTTTGTTTCTCTTTTCCACAGCTTTAGATTTGCCGCCAAAGAATTCAAATCCGCTTCCAGTATTGACTACTGCTTGATCTCCACCTCTACCTAAAGCTACATCAATGGATGCCCTAGCGTCTTTATACGACTCTATTAGACTCTCATGCTTTTGACTAGCACCGATGCTAAGAGTAATCGGAATTGTATTTCCCATTTTTAAATCCCTTATTTGATCTAATAAGTCAAATCTTCTTTGTTTAATTCTCTCAAAGTCCACTTGATTTATGATAATCATATATTTATCACTTTCATATTTCCTCACTAGTGCATTGTTTTCAGTGAAGTACTCATTGACCATCCTATCAATTTCAGCCATCAAGATAGGTCTGTGTGTATCAGGAGTTGAGTTTTTTATGTCGTCGTAATTGTCAATAAAAGCCAAAATTATTATTGGTCTTTCATTTTTATATGATCTAGATAACTCTACAAAATCAGTATTATCCACCCAATATAATATAGTCAAATTTTCTTTTTCATTTTGCCTTTTATCTTCCATAAAATTTGGAAACACTTTGTAATATCTGTTTTTAAATTCTATGTCTACTGGCTCATTTTCTTTTGCAGTTTTCACTAAGTTTATATTAAATAGTGGTACCAAGTCAGTTAGGGGCTTATTTAACAAATCTTCTTCCTGTGACAAATTTAAAAATGGCGTGTTATACCATGTGATTTTCCCTAATTCATCTACAAATATCATTGGAAATGGCATGTTAAATATCGCATGTTTTGTTGCTGAATCAAAAGTGTCTGATAATTCCTCAATGGTTCTTTTAAACACGAGGTTTGTCTCTTCGATCAATTTAAAGCTATAATATACCATGTACCCAATGAACAAAGCCATGATAAAGCTTATTATAGGTTGATAAAACAACATGATGATCATAAATGCCAAGGGTATCATGATGTAGATGTATAAATCTTTCCAAGAGAACAGTTTGTCTTTCATAAAATACCTCCTATGACTTTCTAGGCTTTTTTAGTTTACGCAAGTCAAAGACCATGTCAATGCAGCCTAAAATAGTAACTGGCGTAAGCAACGGTGTGATTATTACAATCAATATCATTAAAATTATCCTTAAAAAAGTCTTCATATTTCTCTTCTTTAAAAAATAATCCACTACGCTAAGGCCTTGCAACATGAAGATAAGACCTAAGACAGCCATCAAATTTATAAATAAAGCCTCGTATATTACAGCATCAAAATTCCTTAGAATGAGCATGAATATTAATACAGTAAATACTCCTATTCCAAAATTTGATGGTACGCTGAATTTACTAAATGGGGCAATTTCTCGAATTCCTAATCCTAATTTTCTCAAGGTGTATTTAGAAATATTGTAGTTTATATACCCAATAACAACCGAATATACAATCAATATGCTAGGAAGTATCTGAAGTATGTAGTTGTTGATGTTTGCTTGGGAAACCTTAAAGTTTTCTATGAAATCTTTATCTAAATTTGTATTTTCTAAAATATCAATCTGTGTTTTCAATTGATTGTCTAAAAACTGTTTTAATTGGTGAGTAAAATCCAACTCGCTTCCAGCAGTCAGCGCACTTAAAGAAATCAAAAGGCACAAAAACAGAATGAGCGCAGATACCAAGACTACATCTCTAGGTTTTTTTCTTTGTTTTACCATATAGCTAAAAACCAAAGAAAGAGGAAATATCTGAATCAATGTCATCATTCCATAAAACCTATCGATTAAAATTAGAACCAATAAAGCCACAGCAAGAGATATCACCGATTCTTTAAAACTGTATTTAATAGAAAAAACGCAAACCACAGCTGGTATTAAAAACATCAAACTCCCAAATGTAAATCTCGAAAACATGCCAATGAGTAAAATTATTATTATCTCTAGCATTAATTCTATGTTTATTTTTTTCTGTGTCTCATTGTTCAAAGTATTCACCCCAAATTTTATGTACTACTTATTGATTATATTATATTAGTAGAATAATTAAAAGCATAATTCAATTATAAAAAAAGAGAGGCTTTCCCTCTCTTAGTCTTGTGTATATGGCAGTAAAGCAACTTGTCTTGCTCTTTTTATAGCAATTGTAAGTTCTCTTTGATGCTTTGCACAGTTACCTGAAATTCTTCTTGGTAATATCTTACCTCTTTCAGTAACATATTTTTTTAGTTTGTTGACATCTTTATAATCTATATGTGATGATTTATCAGCACAAAAAGCGCAAACTTTTTTTCTTGGTTTATATCTTTTTTGCATCTTTTCCCCTCCTTTGACTAAAATGGGATGTCGTCATTGTCGGTAGGATGAAATCCATCAATTCCATTAAAAAAGTCGTCATCATCATTTGAATGAGTGTTTGGTTTGTTTGTATTATCTCCCCACTCTAAAAATTCAACACTATTTGCTACTACTTCAGTGATATATCTTCTTGTGCCATCTTTTGCTTCATAGTTTCTAGTTTGAATTCTTCCTGAAACGCCAACCAATTTCCCTTTTGTAAGGAAATTAGCGCAGTTTTCAGCAACTTTTCCCCATACGACTATGTTAATAAAGTCAGCAGTTGGTTGATTTTTTAATTCCATTTCACTCTTTTTTTCTCTCGAAAGTCCTTTGTCAACAGCTAATGTAAATGTAGAAACTGCAGTGCCAGTATTAGGTATATATCTCAACTCTGGATCTCTTGTAAGCCTACCAATCAATACAACATTATTCATGTATTTCACCATCCCTTGGTTTACTCTTCAATTTTAGTTATCATATGTCTCATAATGCCTTCTGAAATCTTAGAAACCCTGTCTAATTCCTTAGCAATGTCTGGACCAGCTTCAAAGTTTACTAATACATAGTACCCTTCAGCATAATCATTGATAAGGTATGCAAGCTTTCTTAAACCCCATTCATCAATAGTTTCAACTTTACCATCTGTTTCGATGATACCTTTTAGTCTATCCATGACAGCATTTCTTTTTTCTTCTGCATAATCAGGGTAAAAGATTAACATCATTTCATACTTTCTCATTTTTTCACCTCCCTATGGACTATCGGCTCTATCAATATAATAGAGCAAGGAACACTTACATAGTATATCACAACACATATTTTACTGCAAATAATTTTTTGCTTATGTATTATAGTGCCTTGCTTGTGTTTTTGTATCGATAGTGATATTTTGTATATATAATCTAACATAGTTTTTAAATACATATATTTATATCAATTTTATTAAATCGTAATAAAAACGAGGGAAGGAGGTTCGTTGGTATTATGACTAAGCTTAAAAATTTTTTAATAGCAACTTGCTTGATTTGTCTATGTGTTGGTTTATCTGCTTGTAACAATTCAGAAAGTGATTCTGATATATCGGAACTATCGCCAGCAGAAATTACAGAAGCATTTTTCTCTGCTTTTGAAAGCTCTGATTATGAAACAATGAAATCATATTGTACAGAATCATGTATTGAAGATTATTTTCATGGTGATAATGTATTTGGCATGATATGGGCAAAAGCAGTAAATATTGAAAAAGAACCCGTAGTTTCAGAATATCAAGAAAATAAGGTTTATATTTTGGTTAGTGTTGAAATGGAAACTGCAAAAACTTCAGCCTTATATCCAGAGTCAGAAACATCTTTTTTTGTTGTGTTAGAAGAAGTAGAAGAAGATTCTTTTCTTATCGATGGTTTTGTAACAGGCTTATAGTTGGTTTGTATTAAATGGAACTATGAAAAACTCGTAAAAAGAATGAAATTGATTAATATGATTTTGATCTCGAAAAAATTTTAGTTAATCATCATACAATAGTGGATAGAGATAGTTTTACACTAAGATGGGGGTATGAATAAATGAGGAAAAAAATACTACTTATAATTTTAGTCTTACTAATATTAGTTTTATTTCTTAGAGCTAATTATAATCAAAAATTAGATACCGAAGAATATATATCTCTTGAGTTGTTTAGTCATTATGCAGCATTAACTCAAATTGTATATGATATTGGAACATACACCAACGATGATGCTTACAATATTGATGAATTTAATATTAGTCGTTTATTATATGCATCAAGAAACTTTGAACTTGCTTTGAACAGTTATGAGAATGCACTTAGTAAGAGTAAAGTTCCAAAAGAAGCTGTATATAGTCGAGGCAGCATCATGTCTTTGTTAAATAATTATTATGATTTCTTTGTAGATTCAGTAAGTGTAATTAATGAAATAGACTACGATACTTTAAACATAGTAAAAAATGATCTTGAAAAATGGTTTTTATGGATAGAAGAAAATTACATTACTACAGATAAAGATGGCTACTATGTTAACGAAATGTATACTTATGAAGATATGGTTGAAAGTGGGCTAATAGATGAACTTGTCTTAGGAGATTATCAAAAAATAGAAAGATTAAGATAATATCAATTTTTACATTAATTTTACCTCATTTTTATCAAAAATTTTGGTAAGTATGGTTTTTTTCAATTATAATAGTGGTATAAATCATAAAAAGGGATGATAATTATGAGGAGTAAATTTGACCAAGAACTCGAAAGATTGAATGAAGAATTAATTGAAATGGGAAATTTAATAGAAAGTAGGATTGAAGCAGCTGTATCTGCACTTGTAAATCAAGATGTAGAACTCGCTACTAGAGTTGCAAATGGAGATAAAGAAGTCAATGACAAAGAAAGAGAAATAGAAGATTTGTGTTTGAAATTAATCCTTCAACAGCAGCCCGTCGCAAAAGATTTAAGGCTTATATCATCAGCATTAAAAATGATAACAGATATGGAAAGAATAGGAGATCAAGCTGCTGATATATCTGAACTGACCATTCGAATGGCAAATGAAAAATACTTCAAAGAATTAATTGATATACCTCAAATGGCTGAAGCGACTATCTATATGGTTAGAGAATCCATAAATGCATTTGTAAATCGCGATGTGGATAAAGCAGTAGAGATAATTTACTATGATGATAAAGTAGATAAATTATTTGATATGGTAAAAAATGAACTTATAGAGTATATAAGGGATCAAAAGTATTCAAGTGAACAATCAGTAGATTTTATTTTGATAGCAAAGTATTTCGAAAGAATAGGAGATCATGCGCAAAACATCGCTGAATGGGTTTATTACGCTATAACTGGCGAACATTTTAGTTGGAGTTGATTTATTTGAATCTAATTTATATAGTTGAAGACGATGAGGGAATAAGAGAATTGGTCACATATGCCCTGAAAAAAGAGGGCTTTGAAGTAGTTGGCTTTGAAAGTGGAAAAGAGGTTTTTGAACAAAAACCTCCTGATTTATATATATTGGATATAATGCTTCCGGGCGAAGATGGGTATACAATTCTTAAGAAAATTAGAACTATGGTGTCCACAAAAGATATTCCAGTAATCATGCTCACATCAAAGACAAGTGAGTACGACAAAGTAAAGGCATTGGATATGGGTGCAGATGATTATATTGAAAAACCTTTCGGTGTAATGGAACTCATATCCCGTGTGAAAGCAGTTTTAAGAAGATATGTCGGCATAAATAAAAATTCTGTCCTAAATAGTGGAAATCTAACTTTAGATGTTGAAAAGCATGAAGTAAGGGTAAATGATAAAGAAGTGTACTTAACTTTAAAAGAGTTTGATTTATTGTATTATCTGATGAAAAACATGAATATTGTTTTATCTAGAGATCAAATCATGAATGAAGTCTGGGGCTTTGATTTTGAAGGAGAAACTCGGACTGTAGATGTGCATATAAGGACTTTGCGTATGAAATTGGGTGAAGCGGGAGAAAATATACAAACAGTAAGAGGTGTAGGCTATAAGTTCGGAGGTTAGTTATGGAAAAGAGAATATTTAAGTACCTAACAATAATTGTAATAGCCACTTTGTTTGTCACGACACTTGTACTTGATGTGTTGTTTTATGAGTATTTCACAAATATGGGAAATTATGACTTAACTTTTGGCGAAATCTTTACAGCAAGTCTACCTCCTATGGTGGCGATACTAGTTTTAATACTTGTGGTTTTATATATGTTATCGACTAAGATATCTAAAATAATACTATCACCTATTAAAAATGCTGCTGACAATATTGAAAGTATTTTATCAGGAGAAGAAGTGGAAGATGTAGAAATTTACCCTGAAATCAAACCATTTGTCGAAACAATAAATAGACAAAAGAAGCAAATCGAGATTGTCATGAACAACTTAAAAGAAGCTGAAAAAGTAAGAAGAGAATTTACTGCAAATGTTTCCCATGAGCTTAAAACACCTCTGACTTCAATAAACGGATATGCTGAAATGATTGCAAATGGAATGGTTGAAGGAGAAGAAGTTAAAAAATTTGCAGGTATAATACAAAAAGAAGGTACGAGGTTACTTACACTAATAGAGTCCATTTTGAACCTTTCTAAGCTAGAAGACGAGTCAGTTGAAAAGACATATGAAGAAATCGACCTATATGAGACCATAAAAGATGTTGTACACAAATTGAAGCCTCAAGCTGCATCTCACAAAGTAAATTTAGAAGTTGATGGAGAAGTAACCCATGTGAAGGCAAATAAGAGAATGATCGAAGATTTGGTGTATAACCTCATTGACAACGCTATAAAATACAATGTGGAAAATGGAAATGTTTTAGTTTCAGTTAAAAATGAAGAAAATAATGGATTAATTTCTGTAAAAGATACTGGAATAGGGATACCTCAAGAAGAACAAGACAGGATATTTGAAAGATTTTATAGAATAGACAAGTCAAGATCTAAAAAAATTGAAGGCTCTGGCCTAGGGCTTTCGATTGTTAAACACATTGTTGAATATCACAATGGTTCTATTACATTGGAAAGTGAAGTCGGTAAAGGTACTACAATCACAATAAAACTTCCAAAATAAACTTAATATTTTATAAGTTTGAATTAAGAAGGAAAGCTCTTATGGTAATTAAACATAAGAGCTTTTATAACTAAATTTACAAATTGACATTTAACGCTTCTGTTGTAAAATAAGCTTGTTATTTTGTCCCTACGGATAGCAATTTACAAAAAATTAAACAGAGTCTATAAATACTTTATCTAGGCTCTACTTTATAATGTGGGACTATCAAAATTTTCCTATTCGTAGGGTATGACATAAACCAAACTTCTTATGGTTTATGGTTGGAACAATAAATGGTGTCACCTCCAATCACATCAACTGCTAGATAGCTTACACTTTCTTCATGTTTATCATATTATATTCCCAACAACTATTCAACTGTTTTAAAACACAAGTGGCAGGAATGTTCTTCAATTTACTCAAATGAAAATCTAAATTCTACCCTTATCAATCAATAAGCATAGCCAACCATAAAAGTTAATCTTACAAATTTATGGATTTTAGTCACGAAAAGTATTATACTGTAATTAATATTTGTTTTCTATATCGTTGCCTGCTAATTATGTAGTTGCAAAATACAAAATTAAAAATTCAATAGATTTTGCAATTAACCAATGAGCACTATCTTTTTAATTATTGGCAAATGGAAGGGTAAATTAATTAAAGCATCAAACTTTCAAAGGAATACCCTCTAAAAAAATGAAAGTGAGGTCAATAAAATGAAATTAGTTGCATATTTATTCTACATAATAAATTCGTTTGTTTTAGTAAGAATCGCAATTTTATTTGGAGTCCTTATAGACAATCTCACTAATTCTCAATTTGATATTTTCAGAAAAAACGTCATAATAATGCTCATCTATGGTTTACTTACATTAATACTTCCAGTGATTTCTTACAAGCTTGCTTTTAAAATTTCTAATAAGGAAATGAATAAAATAAAAAACAATAAATTTCTTTCCGAATTTACAAACAACAAAGATAAATTTGATTTAGTTGACTACTCTCAAAACTTGGATATTTATTATAGTGGTCAGTTGATGAATAAATTTAATTTTGTTAATATTTTAAGTGTGTTTATATTTACTTCAATATCTTTAATAAGCATAGATATAAGACTTTTTATAATTGCGTTTATATCTTCTTCATTGCCTCTAATCGTGCCTATATTTAGCCAAAAAGCATTAAAAAATAGATCAGAAAGCTTTGTAAATTCTTCAGATAATTATTTAAAATTTATCGAGGATACCCTTACTGGAAAAAAAGAGTTAATAAGATACAATGGAATAAACTGGATCAAGTCAATTCATGAAAATATTTCTAAAGACCATGAAGACAAAAGAGAGTCGTTTAAGCTTCTGAACATATTAAATGATGTGTTTTCTGAAGGTATAAGCAATATTAGTCAAATAGTAATATTATTTACTGGAGGAATTTTTGTAAGCAGGTCTATAATATCCATAGGAGAAGTAATTACATTATTACAATTAATGAATTATTTAGCAGGACCTGTTGTTGCATTGATTTCCCTTTATAATAACTATGCGTCGAGTCTTGTTGCAAAGAAAAGACTTATTGGAGAAACTGAAGTTGATCTTTCACAAAAAGATTTCAAATTCCCTATTTTTGATTCTTCTGAGGTGGCTGTTGAAATCGAAAATATAGAATTTTCTTATGGGAATAATAAAGTTTTAAATAATGTAAGTTATAAGTTTATGAAAAATAAAACTTATTTAATAAAAGGTAAAAGCGGAAGTGGTAAGTCCACATTATTAAAAATAATTGCCGGTGAATTGACCCCAGACAAAGGAAAAGTTCTAATATTTAATAAAAACATAGAAGATATGGAAAAATCAGCTATATATACTACTATATCTTATATTTCCCAAGATATACATATCTTTGAAAATTCCGTAGAAAATAATATTTTATTAGGTAAGGTTAACGAAAATAATAAAATTAGTAATTTAATTGAAATGTTAGAGTTAAATTTATCTTTAGAAGATATATTGAGTAAAGAACGTAAAATTTCTGGTGGAGAAGCTGTGAGAATTGGAATAGCTAGATGTCTTATAGATCCTAAAGACATCATTCTATTAGATGAACATACTTCTGGACTAAATGAAGATCTTGCTTTTAAGATAACTAAAGAAATATTGAATCTTGGCAAGACTGTTATTTGTGTATCCCATACAGAATCACAAGAAATCATTGATTTATTCGATGAATGTATTAATTTTGAAAGTTTACAAAACTAAAATATATATACTTGAATTAACAAAGAAAGATAAAAGTTCAGAGGAAATCCTCTGAACTTTGTTATTTCAATTCTTCATTAATTACATCTGCTAATCTATTCATTCCTTCAATTATTAAATCATCTGGCATTGCAGAATAGTTTAATCTCATATCATTTTCATGACCAGGATATGCATAGAATGAACCGCCTGGTACAAATGCAACTTGTTTTTCCAATGCTTTTACCGCTAAATCTCTAGTGTTTATATGCTCAGGCAATGTTACCCAAGTGAACAATCCACCTTCTGGAATAGTGTATTTAACTTCTTTAGGGAATTTTTCTTTCATGACCCCTACCATTAAATCTCTTCTTCTCTTATAAACCACTTTTATTTTTTCAATATGTGCATCAATATCATATTCGTTTAGGAATGTAGCTACTTCTATTTGAGATATTGTGCTTGATTGTAAATCAGCACCTTGTTTTAACAATACGAATTTTCTAAGTACATCTGGATGAGCATCGATCCAACCTAGTCTCAATCCTGGACAGAATATCTTTGAAAATGTTCCTAAGAAAATCACTCTGCCTTCAGTATCGAAGTGTTTAATTGCAGGGAATAATTCTCCTTCATATCTTAATTCTCCATATGGATTGTCTTCTACTACAGCTATGTCGTATTTGTTTGCTAATTCAACAAGTTTTTTTCTCTTCTCGATAGACCAAGTTTTACCCGAAGGATTTTGAAAATCTGGTATTACATATATAAATTTAACTTTTTTGTTTTCTTTTAATGCTTTTTCTAATTGTTCCATATTCATGCCATCGTCTTCTAATTCGATGTCAATAAAATTTGGTTCGTAAGCTCTAAAAGCATTAATAGCTCCTAAGTAGCTTGGCTTTTCGATTATTATATAATCACCTGGATCAATAAATACTTTTGCAGCAAAATCTAGCCCTTGTTGTGATCCACTTGTAACTAAAATATCTTCTACTACTGCGTCTACTTGTACTTTTTTCATTCTCTTTGCGATTGCTTCTCTTAGAGGTCTGTACCCTTCAGTTGGCCCATATTGAAGTGCTTGCGCTCCATTGTTTTCCATTACCTTTTTGCTAATCTCAATCATTTCATTTACTGGGAATAGCTCTGGTGCAGGAAATCCGCCACCAAAAGAAATAATTCCTAGTTGCTCTGTCAATTTAAGTAACTCTCTAATTTCTGATGCTTTAACATAGTTCATCCTATTTGCGTACTCTAAAGCCATTAAACACACCTCCATTTATTCGGAAAACCTTTTCCTACTGTTATATATAATATACACTTAAAACAATTGATTGTCTATACCTTTTATAAAATCATTTCTATTTTTTCATCCCCCCTAAAATATCTTTTTAAATCATATGGTGAAAAGATACCTCTGTCTGTGACAACACCACTTACCAAGTGTGGTGGCGTTATGTCAAAAGATGGATAATACCCTTTAACTCCTTCTTTAGCAGTCTTCACTCCCATAGCCTGAAGCACAAAATCCCCATCTCTTTTTTCTATCGTCACAGTAGAAATACTTTCATGCCCAATGTCAGGTATCCCTGTTACAAAATATGGAATTTTCAAATATTTTGCTACTATTGCAATTTGATAAGTACCAACTTTATTGACTACATACCCATCCATACAAATAGCATCGGCTGCTGAAGTAAATAAATCGACTTTCTTTTCCTCCATCACGTATGCAGGCATATTGTCTGTAATTACTGTGACGTCAAAACCTTGGTCATAGCATACGCTAGCTGTAAGTCGTGAGCCTTGAAAATATGGCCTTGTTTCAGGACAAATCACTTTTATGTCTAGATTTTTCTCTTTAGCCTCTTTTAACATCATACCCACGATAGTTTCACCAAAACATTGTGTCATTATAGTACCTTTTTTAGGGAACATATCTGTTAAATATTTTGCTACATCGTTAATTCTTCTATACCTCGTGTTATTATGCTCGATTGTGTGAAGAAAAATCTTCTCGTCAACTCTTTCTCCTTTTTCCAATGCATCTACCGCTTTCTCTATGCATCCATCTGTTATGAGCTTCATTCTCTTAGTGGTGGTTGGTCTTGCTGTATAAAGAGTTCTCGCAGCTTCATTTAAGTAATTTATAAATTCAGCTTTCCCTAAATTTCTAGCTTCATATGCTGCCAATGCCATTCCCATGCCACATGCTGTGTATGGTCCTGCACTTTGTGTTACCATGTCTTTTATTGCTTTTGCTACCTCTTTGTGACTTTTACATTCTACAAATGAGATTTCATTAGGATAAATTCTCCTATCTAAAATCCTGACAACTCCATTTTCATACCATGCAATGTTTTCGTACCTCAATAAAAACGCTAAGCCTTCATCAAATCTTTCCATAACTCCCTCCTACATAGCCTCAATGATTGAAGAAATAAATGTTTTCAACTTATCCCTAGATAATTTCCCTATCTCTTCAACTTCTTCGGTAGTAATTTTCTTATCCAAAATCCCAGCAGCCATATTTGTAACTAGCGACATCGCCAATACTTCTATATTGGCATGAGCTGCAGTTAATGCTTCAGTAACAGTAGACATACCAACTAAGTCTGCGCCGAGTATATCCATTGCTTTAATTTCAGCTTTTGTTTCAAACTGTGGACCTGTGGCAAAAAAATAAACTCCTTCTTTAATATCGATATTCTGTTCTTTTGCAATATCTTTTGCCATTCTCCTCAATTTTTCTGTGTATATATCAGTTACATCAAAAAATCTAGGGCCAAATTCTTCAATGTTTTTTCCTCTTAAAGGACTAGCACCAGTTAATTTGATGTGATCTTTAATTATAACTATATCTCCAGGTTTAAAATCTTTATTTATTGATCCAGCAGCATTTGTCAAAATGACCTTCTTTACACCTAAAAGTTTAAATACTCTTATTGGTATTGAAAGCTCTTCAAATGTATACCCTTCATAATAGTGAAATCTCCCGCTCATGGCCACAACTTTTTTACCTTTAACTTCTCCAATTATGAGCTTTCCCTCATGGCCTTCTGCGGTAGAAATGAGAAAGTTTGGGATATCTTTGTAATCTATAATCTTTTCGACATCGATTATTTCTTTTACACTGCCTATTGACGAACCTAATATCAGACCGATCTCGACATCATGTCCAACTATATTTAATATGTAATCAGCCGCTTTTTTATAGTATTCAAAATTATACTCCATTTCGCTCCTCCACTTAGCCTAATTATTAGTGTTAATAATGTATATATTTAATTATACCAAATAATTCTCAAAAAGAATAAGGCTTTATTAGCCCTTTTGTGCAATCAATATTACATAACGATTGATTTTTACGATTGTTTTTTTAATTGCGGGGTATGTTTGTAATAAAAGTATCAATGAATACTACATGGTAATCGTAATTGAAGAACTTGATAATGAATGCAGAGTTGCTCAGGCATCCGGTGATATTCCACTAATCCATGGGACAATTGATAAAAGCAAACTAAGTTATGATAAATCGCTTTTTAAAGATAATGCTAATCAAGCTATTGTTAATGGGGCAATGAGTTATGATGGGATTGATGGCAATGAAAAAGGAATACAATATGGAACAGGCTATATATTAGAACGCAAGAAAGACTGGGTAAAAATGTCTATACCAATGCAGGAATCTGAGCTCTGGTTTAAATCAGACAGCTTGTCATATGATTTTGATACATCGATAATTGATATTAAAAATTAATCTGATTGAAAATTATTATATTATAAAGTTCATTTCATATTTTTTAACTAAATTAATGTACGAAAAAAACCGAAACTACACATACTTTATTCTGTGAGGTTTCGGTTTTTTCTATTTTCTTTTTTTAAGGCGATCCTGTTATAAAGCTAATTCGTAAATCTTAATTATATCATCTACATCCAATTTTTTTAGTCCGCCTAATTTACCTTTTATTACAGCTTTCCGAGCCATTTCTTCTATTTTATCACTTGGAAGATTTGCTTCTTTAAAGCTTGTTGGAAGTCCTACTTCCTTTAAGAAATCCTCATAAGCTTTTATTCCCTCAAGTGCAACTATCTCTTTTGACTTACCTGCATCAGATATGTCGAATACATTTACTGCAAATTTATTGAATCTATCTAAATTGTCTTTGTATACGTATTTCATCCATGCAGGGAATATTATGCTCAATGTAACTCCATGAGTAGTTCCATATAAGGCACTTAGTTGATGTCCTATATTGTGGCTTGACCAATCTTCTTCTCTACCAACTCCAAGTATACCATTGTGAGCAATTGTACCAGCTAGCATGATTTCTGCTCTAGCATTGTAGTCATCTAGGTTTTCATTGAGTATCCTCGCATTTTTAATGACACTTCTCATGGTTGCTTCACATAAATGATCTGTTAGATCAACATTTGGTGTATTTGTAAAATACCTTTCTAAAATATGAGATAATATGTCTGATATACCTGCAAATGTCAAGTCTTTTGGAAGAGTCAAAGT